>Ga0187827_10005083_pt1 | contig 15731 bp, 8 predicted proteins | sample ETNtaG_39_FD_167969 | JGI IMG/M metagenome (GOLD analysis project Ga0187827, IMG submission 167969) | Marine microbial and viral communities from oxygen minimum zone, Eastern Pacific Ocean - ETNP2014_SV_150_PacBio MetaG (Illumina Assembly) | ecosystem: Environmental > Aquatic > Marine > Hypoxic...
ACATACCAACCTCCAATATCTCAGCAAGAGTAGGTTGATGTAGTTGTGGTTGAGGAGGATTATTATTTTGAAAAGATTTTATTATTGAAATAGCTTGATTTTTTGTTAAATCATTAATATTTATACTATATTTTTTGAATATATAATTATTTAAATCTTCATCAGAAAATCCCTGCTCTTTTGCAAGAGTCTGAATAGCATTTTTCTGAGCAGGTAGAATAGATTCATCCTGAGCATATACATGATAAATAAATAATGATAAAATTATTATTTTTAAATATTTTAACATTTCAACCCCCAATTTATTAGGTTAAAAAAGAAATAATTCATACAACATATAACAAAAATAATTAGTTTTTATTCAATAAATGATAGCTATATGCTTCTTTTATTAGACCAATAATTTATACAAAAAATGATTAATCATTTATAAATAATATATATACACACATATATATATATCTAGATAGATTTGTAGATTAATGATTAACCGATTAGACTCTGTAATAGCGTCATTCGCTGAATTAATGTGGGGAACACCTCTCCTTGTATTATTACTGGGTGGAGGTATATTTTTTACTTTGTACTGCCGTTTTATCCCATTCCGATATGTAAAACATGGGTTCAATATATTACTGGGGAAATATGACAACCTCAATGATCCGGGTCAAGTAAATCATTTTCAGGCATTATCCAGTGCTTTAGCAAGTACAGTAGGCATGGGTAATATTAGTGGAGTAGCTGTGGCTATTCATACAGGTGGACCAGGTGCTCTTTTCTGGATGTGGGTCAGTGCAGTTGTGGGTATGGCAACGAAGTTCTTTACATGCACACTGGCTATTATGTATCGAGGTACTGATGAAAATGGTGAGGTACAGGGAGGCCCTATGTATGTTATTACAGAAGGCCTGCCTAAATCGTTTCATTTTTTGGCCTACTTGTTTAGCATTGCAGGACTTTTCGGATGTTTTTCACTATTCCAAGCTAATCAGTTAGCACAGATCATTCAGGAACAGGTTTTTATTCCATTTGGATTCTTTGTTAATAATCCTACGATGGGGCAATTCATGATAGGTGCTTTACTGGCAGGACTCATTTCACTAGTTATTTTTGGAGGTATTCGTCGAATTGGGCAGGTGGCTGCCCGCATGGTACCATCAATGGTGGTATTATATATGCTGTGTGGTTTGATTATTCTGTTTGGTAACATTACAAAACTGGATGATATTCTAATGCTTATTATACAGGATGCATTTACAGGTCATGCTGTAGCAGGCGGAACTCTGGGATCGGTGATGATTACAGGTATCCGGCGGGCAGCATTTTCTAATGAAGCTGGAATTGGAACAGAGTCAATGGCGCATGGTGCGGCCATTACAAAAGAGCCGGTTCGAGAAGGATTAGTAGCAATGTTAGGCCCCATGATTGATACCCTAGTTGTATGTTCCATTACGGGTTTTGCCATATTAGCCACTGGTGTATGGGAAAATACAGACTTGAATGGTATTTCAATGACATCGGCAGCTTTTAAGATAGGCCTGCCATTCCTGGGTGAAACCATGTTGCTGATTATTGTTAGTATTTTTAGTATTACTACTATTATTGGCTATTCATATTATGGATCAAAATGTACAGCATTTCTATTTGGCAATAAATGGAAGCAACCCTATCGTATACTCTATACTTTGAGTCTTATTCCAGCAGCTGTAATTTCAATTGATATTGTGATAAACTATGTTGATGGTATGTTTGCTGTTATGGGAATTCCAACTATGATTTCAACACTCATTTTGGCACCTAAGGTGATGGAAGCTGCAAGGGATTATTTTATACGGTTTGAAACACAGAAAACTACTGGACAGCTTCGCTCAGACGTATAAAACGATATCCCTCTGATTCTAAACGAGGGATTTCCTGTTTCAATACATCAAGTGTAACAGGCTTTACATGACCTATACCAACCGCAATTTCCATAGTATGGGATAAAACTCTCAAACTATCTAGATTATATTTTATCTGTTCAGCACTTTCCACATGATCAAGAAATATTTGCCTAAGTTGGGTAGGCACGCCATATCGGCGCATAGTAATATATCCCCGGCTTTCTGGATTGGTAAAACTATCTAGGAAGAATTTATCCATTCTTTTTAAAGTGCGTGCAACATTTTTCATGAGTTGGAGGTCCTCAGTAGCTTTAGACCCCTGGTGGTTATTCATTCCGAGAGCAGAGGGAATTTCATTAAAAGCAGATTGAATACGTTCTTCCACTATAGTAGCATTTAATTTTTCATTTAGAGACACTGGGTATTCTGTAGCATCTTTTTCATGAGACTCCATGGGCATATGAATAATAGTTTCCATCCCTATATTATCAGCATACTTTCCTATTGATTCAGCATATTGTGTTCCTGGAATAATTGCTGCAGTTAAGTTCTGATTAAGATGAAAAAAATCTTCTACCATGGTATTGTGGGCAAAGCCAAAATCATCTATCACAAGACAGAGGGTACCTTTTACTTCTTTTTCCTGAACCAGGGTAAAATATAGATAATAACCAATACTCAGAACTATAAATGCAGCAAGGACAAGACGAATAAGGGGAATGGACCTAGGCTGGCTATATTGGGATATTACCATTAGAAGTAATGGCGCACATCCAAGAATTCAGGCGTGCCTAGTAAGGCAGCATTCTCATGAAAATAAATACCGTAATTAATTTTCCAACTTGGGTAGTTTAATGAAAACCCAATTGCTTTTGCATTTCTATTTTCAGAGATGGATGTTCCTACATTTAGGTTTAGCCATTTCCAGTCAGTTGTCATACCGGCACGAAATTCAGAGCCATGTCTATTAACAAGTAGATCTGCAAGTATATATGTTTTTATTATTGGAAGTTTTGCTGCTGTGCCAATACCACCTTCCAGTGGGAGATCTGCACGAATATTATTTTCATATTCGTATCCAAGGTTTCTGATAACTGCACCCAATGTAAGGGAGGATCCCAAAGGCAGTGTTGCTCCTGCATCAAGAGTAATGCCAGATATGGTTTCTGTAAATAAATGTGAGTAGTTTGTTTGTAAACGAAGGCCAAAACGATAAGGAGTATTGAAATTATGGCTTATACTGAATGAAGATGAAACATAATGAACACCAAATGTCCCCATAGGGCTTTCATCTGGGGAATCTCCCCATAGTTCCAGTTTGTTTGCATTCCAGGTTTGAATGCTCAATTGTTTAGGAATATCATTTCCCCATCTAAAAAGAGTATGGCTTCCCTTTACATCTCCCAGCCAGGTATTAAGAGAATACTGCATGTAAGAATGTTTTGATGTATTCATAGCTGGATTTAATGCAGGGTGAATATCACCTGCTATTCCAGTTCCTGCAGTTGAGAGTATTTGTCCATTCTGTGGGATGACAAGGCCTTGCAATCCAATGGCCCAGTTACTGCTTAGAAGACAAAGTAATAAGATTATATTTTGTTTCATTTTAGAATTGTAATGAAAAACTGAAAAGATGACTTAATCCTTCATCCATACTTCCAGGATCTAGAGAATAGTCTACTTGCATATACTCTCGTTGCCATATTTTAATGGGCATGCCTACTCCAAAAGTAGGTTTTATATTAATCCCATCAATTTTTTTTCCTTTAGCTAGAGCCCCCCTAAACTGTTTTAATCCAACACGAAGTTTCATTTTATTTTCAAGATCATATTCACCTCCAAATCGCATCCTATAATTTACATCATTGGGTGTAAACATGATATCCTCTTGAAAAAATAAGTTGACACGATTTAAACCGGAATAGGCAATTCCAATAATATAATTTTGAGGAAATTCTTCTTTATAAGATCTTTCATCATCTCCTATGGTCATCTTCCAGGTATAGTTGGCATTAAGATTTCCCATGAGAGCACCCAAATATAGATGACGATTAAACTGATATATAAAACCAATATCCCCCGCAATTCCTTTACCTTTATATTCTTCATAAATTGAATAGAAAAGAGCTTTAATATTTATTCCAAGTGCAAATTTTGAACCAAAGGCAACTCCAAAAGAAATAATCCCTTCAATTTCACTTGATGAGAATGATTCAGTCTCATTATTCATAAAATCCTTGCCCATTATTTTATCAGTTCCAGATCTTAATATGGAAAAACCGACACCTGCATTTGGAGGAAGCCGCCTTGAGAAACTAAAACTCTGTATTGAACGATCAAGAGACATGTTTTGAATAGAGATACCAATGTGATTATTTTTTGCAAATTTAAGTAGAGCAGGATTTGAAAATGCATAAAATCCGGGGGTTTTATCTGCCACAACAGCCCCTGCAAGAGAAAATTCCCGGGCATTTGAGCCATACCTGAACCCACTTCCAGTATACCCTCCACCATAGTCAGCAAATATTATGTTTATGAAAAATAAAAAATTAATTAAATACATATTAATTTACCACGGCTAGTTTGGTCCAGTAATATTCACCATTTAAGGATAGACGGCAGAAATAGACTCCATTGGCAACCTGATCACCATATTCATTCCTTCCATTCCAGATTACTTCATTTTGATCATCTTCTAAAGCAAAAGGATTATTATTATTTAGATGAATTACCTTATCCATGGAAAAATCGAATATATTAATTTTACCTGGGTGGCCATCTGGATTGGAATAAACAAAACGGACATGGCCGTCTCCATCTACCTGATTAATATCTCTGATTAGAAAGGGATTGGGGTAGGCAGAAAATGGATTCGCTGGCTTCCAAAATCTATGAATTGTTGTAATTGTATCACTTTCAATAATACTAATGCCATCAAACGTGCCAACCCAAAGCCAATTATCTTGATTATATACTGCTAGAACTGTCTCTGATAAGATCTCTTCACCTGTGAGAGTATCAATGGGTCTAGAATATCTTTCCCAATGCTCACCATCTTTAGATACATATAAACCTGTATTAGTAGCTGCCCAAATTCTATTTTCATTAGCATAAAGATTATAAACTTTCTCCGATTCACCAGAGGGAGATGTAATTTGCCAAGTTTCCCCACCATCATCTGTATAGCTCAAAGCATGTTTTTCATTATTTCCTTCTCCAGCCCAAGTAATGGCCCATAGACGATCAGTACTATCCTCTAATTTTTGATTGGTGAAACCTATAACCCAACTACCAGAAATATTATTCCATGTGGTTGTATAATGATGCCCCCAATTAATACAATTTCCTTCTATTACTCCTTTATTAATTCCATTTGCGGTACCAACCCAGATAGTATTATCATCAACATATACACTGAATCCCTTATGGTTATGATTGCCACCATTAACTGGATCATTTGGGTTAAGCTCGTAAGTCTCCAAATCTATAGCTCCACAAATTAAGCTGCTATCTGAATCCATGGGTAAGGGGATAATTTGCCATGTTTTTTGTTCTGAATATATAGGGCCAAATCTTCTCAATCCACCAGCCCAACTGGCGGCATAAATGTAATCTCCACCAATTGATAAATCATAACTGATATTATTAATTGCAGTTGTTACCGCTAAAGCAGATATTACCTGAGCGCCCCAAATTATGGTCTGATATTCTCCTGTTTCCGGATTATCATCTATCGGTTGGGGAAGAAAAAACCAACTTTCACCTTCATCAATGGAATAAGATATTCCAGTTCCCATTATTTCTTCTCCTGTTACTGCAGTTGTATCATCTATTCCTGATATGGCGATGATATTTTCTCTTACTGCTAATGCAGGCGCACCTCCTTCTGGTAATGATCCTGAATTTTGTAAAAATAGAGAATCTCTATCAAATGAACCAAAGCTTACTGAGTCAGGGTGCAAATCATAAATATGTACGTAACCTAAATCATTCCCCGTACTCATTAGTAAATATGACTCATCAATTGGACGAATATCTATAATACTATTACTATTCAGTCCCTCTTCGGTGATGTTTTCATATCTATTTAATGTATTCTTAGTTGATAACTTATAATCTATAGGAACTTGTGAAATCAGTACTGATTTGATAAGTATAAAAATGATGATTAAGTATTTCATTGACAATCTTCCGGGCAGGAACTGGTATTTTCCAGATTTGATTCACATACACCATCCCCGCAACCATATATAATTAGCTCCATATCATCTGCTATAATTGCTGTATCTGTATCTAGATCATGAAGGATAAACCTAAATATTGCTCTTCCTGTTCCACCACAATCGCTTAAAGAACGAAATGGAATTTGGGTAGAAAATACAAATTGGTTTGAATTACTATTTGAAGGGATCCCATTTGCCCATTCAAAATAACTTTCAAATGCATATGGATCAGGGGTTTCCTTTTGGGAGCGATCGCACACAGATGTTTGGGGGTTATCCATATATATATAATCAGAATTGATCATTAATTCAATATAACTATTAGCCAGATTCACGTTTGTATCAAAAAAAGTCGTTTTATTATAAATATCGAGCACGGATGCTATATATCTAAACGCTTTTCCATTAATTGTAACAGAAATATCTAAACTGTCAGGGTTTGTTTCATCCAACATAAAATTTTCTGCCATCTCTATATTTGTTATTTCAGGATCAATATCTGGTAGAACCACTGTATCTGCATGAGTAAGAAGCGTGTAAATCCCGTTGGCAGATATAAGATCACCATTTTCTCCATTATCATAGAGCTTGAATGTTTTACTGTAGTCATGAACAATATCCCCTATATAGGTCAATTCCATAAAAACTTCATGAATAAAGTTTTGGGAATAATTTTGATTGGTTTCAATTTGAAGATATAATTCATTTTCAAATCGATCCAATTCTATAAATGTATTTAGAATCTCAATTTTTTTACTTTCTGGTTCTGCAATACTCTGCACACAGGAATAGTTCATTAACAGTAAAAAGAAAATGGGTGGGAATAAAGGTATGTTTATTCTATAGTCAGACATATCCACTCCCCTTTTCTAATTTTTTCTTTCACTTGAAGGTGATATTGTTGACACAGTTTTTCAATTGCTTCATAGTCTGATACCAGCAAACCAGATAAAAGGATTGTACCCTTACTGCTTTGCAATATTGGGATCAAACCCTCAATGACATTCCGGTTAATATTCGCCAGAATGAGATCATAATCTAAGCGATTCCAACTTAACACATCTTCATGATGGAACTGGATGCCATTTGTGATTTTATTCAGTTGTAGATTCTCATGAAAGTTGGGTTCAGAATTGGGATCATTTTCTACCGAATCAACTTTGCATGCGCCCATTTTCTTGGCTGCAATCGATAAAATTCCGCTCCCAGTTCCAAGGTCTAAAACAGACATTTCGGACTTGACTTGCCCCATCATTTGACTCAGCATAAGCCAGGTGGTTTCATGATGTCCTGTACCAAATGCCATTCCCGGTTTTATTTTAATGACAATATCTTCCGAGCTATCTGCCTGCCAATGTGGAATGACTGCTAATTTTTCATCAATAATCACAGGGTGAAAATTATCCTGCCACATAAGATGCCAGTCTTTTTTATTTTGCTTTTCCCATTCCCAGTTAAATGGGAGCTTAGTATTTAGTGCTTTTAGGCGCATTTCAACCTGATCTCTTAAACCACCATTGAAATATAGTTTATTAGTTCCGTTTTGGGAATATGATCCTAGGCAATCATTGCCTATGAGTGATTGAATTATATCAACTTTTTCATTATCATCCTGAATATTGAGGACATCAAAATATTCTGGTGTCAGCACTATTTATATTCTCCATCCAAATTGTATATAAAATGAGTCATAACCACTCCTACTGACTCCAGACTTTGAGCAGAACAGTTCTCAGGTGTATCCTGTAATGTGTGCCAATAATTTAAATTTTTATTTGGGTATTCAAAATCAATGATATCAATAGATGGAATTTTGGCATATTTGTAAAGATAATAATGATCATCCATCACTGCGCTTCCTATTCTGTTTTCAAACTGGGTGTAACCTAGGTCATTGGCCAAAGACCATATTGATTGAACAACTTCAGGGGCTTGTTGCAGAGAAAACTGCTCAATGGGAAAGTGCTGATCATGATCAGCGACCATATCAATGCATATTGCGAATTTAGGCCTTGGTTCGGGAACATGTTTTGAAAATGCCTGGGTTCCCAAACCAAAATTATCAGGATCACCAGCTTTTCCCATATCTTCACCATCTACAAAGAGGAGGTCAACTCCAATATTGATAGGAGGCAAATCATTGAGAATCTCTGCTAGAGTTAGTAATACAGAGACACCGCTAGCTCCGTCATTTGCCCCTATAATAGGAAGTAAACGATTTTGGGGGTTTAAATCCTGATCTGCAAATTCACGGGTATCCCAGTGAGCCATAATCATAATTCTATAGTCAGCTTTCAGATTGTATCGGGCTAGATAATTAGTAAGTGTAATATAACGTCTTTCATATGGATGTGATATTTTTTCATTCATTATATAGAGACTATCTGTTAACGGATGAAGAAATTTTTCCATAAACGCTTTCATTTGTAAATGGCCGTCACTACCTGGGAAACGGGGGCCAAATGCACATTGTTTAACTAATAGATCCATTGCACGATTACTATCAAATGCTGGAACATTCTGTCCAAAACAAAGAACAACTACAGTAATTAGAATACTAGATCTATTCATTTAACCTTGTATTTTAATATTCATGCTGAATCCAAAATCTTTTTCTTCATTTCTACCTGTAGTTTTATTTTCTTTTACACCATAGACGAAATAAAAATTACCATTTACCCAACGGGTAAAACTATATGTAATATTGGGTTTTAATGACCAAGATTCATTTTTTGACTGCTCATTAAATTCTGCAAGGTCATTGACAACAATAGTAGTCATAAGTTTACGATCTGTTTCCCAGTTAAAATTAAGAGCGAAATCAATGTCATTATCAATATAAAAATCACGAAAGAAGAAAATAGGGATTGTTAATCCTCCAGACTTCTTAAATGATATTGAACTTGTTATTCCGCTACTGTGATTACGTTCTGTAGATTCATCAATTTTAGTAATACTTTGATTATGATTATAGTTAACCTTGAATGTTATTGGGCTTCTACCTCTGGTTTTGGTGGTCATCCCAATAATCGGTGAAAAATTATAACTATATAGTTCATTTTGTAATTCATCATCAGAAAGATATCCATCATTATTTTCATCTTTACTTGACATCGATTTTTCACCATTAAACCCATGTGATAAACTGATGGATTTAAATAGTTTATCCATGATCCACCATTTTTCAATTCCTGACCAGTTTATACTCCAGTTGGGAATTGGGAAACCTTCATCTCCTCGCATACCTAGGGGATAAAATGAAAATGACTCATTTTGTGTTCGGGATGCTGTTGATGGAATCGATAAGGAATTAGAATATTTAAAATCTAAACTGGTAACAATAGATCGAGTCAGACTTACACTTGAGCCTATAGTGAGGCCATTTTCATAATTGCTTGATTCTGAACCTACTAAACTATTACTCGCATTGAGATTATTATTATATATATTCCCCGAATCTATAGGAGATTCCTGCAGTCCTAAACGATACAAATATGATATATGCTGATCTGAATCAATATTATTATAATTATGGGATGTTGTATATGTGTAGGTTGAGTTGATTTTATTTAATTTTGATGCCAGAAAATGGAATTGACCCAGTATAAATCTAGCAACTGGGTTTTGGATGTTGATTTTCTTAGTATTTTTGGATTTACTGGATGAAGATGCTCTACCTCTACCCCTACTTCGTGATGATGATGCTCTTTTATTTTCCGGTATATAAACCAATTCAATTAATTCTTTAATGCTAAATCCAATTTTTGTTTTGAAAGTATTAGATGATTTCACATTTGCAGTTGTCATTGTATCAATAATATTTAAATTCCAGTTATATGTAGGATTATATGTGATTGTGGGACTTAGCCATTTTAGAAAATCAGGTGAATATGTGTTTGAAAGTTTTTCACTGATTGCTTTAACCAAGCCTGGGTTCATTTGCTCTATTATATCCAGTTTATTATAACGGTATTCATCCAGGTTACTATCTATCTGCTTAGTATAATTACTGGTTAGGCTTTTGGTAAATTTGTGATTAAGTGAAAACTTTCTACCCATGTTAAAACTATATGATTTAGTAGAATCATCTAAGCTGCTCCTTTGAATTTTCAAGGTATTTTTTTCATTAAAACCAATATTGGCACTAAATTTATCTGGTGTATAATAATACCGAGCTTCACCTAGAATACTGCCAATGAGAACCCAGTCTTTTGTAAATTTAAATGGACTTAAAAAATTCTCTTTCCCAAATGTAAAAGAGTATCCAGCAGAGGCTTCATAATTATCTGTAGTTTCATTAAAAATCTGATTAGTTGATTTATTATTTCTTATAGCGGAAAAATTCAATGATACATTATCAAGAGTTCTCTTTATAAGCCAATTAGTGCTTCTAGTGGTTTTATTGAACGAAGTTGAAAAACTGATTTTTTCAGTTATAGTTTGAATTTCTTTAATGTCAAAACTATCATTTTCAATGGCTGTGAGAATATCACTGCCCGGATGATATTTAGGAGTAGATACAGAATTATTATAACCCAGAGTTATGGGCGTTTTAATTCCCCAGCGGGCAGGCAGAATAATATTAGGATGTAGTTTAATAGTGGCAGAATAAGATTCATCTGAGTTTCCTGTTCCCAATCGTTGTTGAAGTTTATGAAAGTCAGAAGCTTTCTTATTATAGTTTCCTGCTATGCTCAGAAGATCTGCAAAATCCAGTGAACTACTTATACTATAAGATCGTCCTTTTCTTTTCTTAACACCAGTCATTCGAAGTTCATTTAGTAATACCTTACCATAAATCCGTTCATCTGAATTATTAATCACACCTATAACAATTGTCTGAACATTATTAATAGAGGGGTTCCCCTTTATCTGTAATTCAGTACAGTGATTACATACACCTGAGGTCACATTCTTTTCATCCCAATAATAGTAGTCATATTCATAATTATAGGTAGGGAGGGGAGTATAAATCCCATCGCCATCAAAATCTTCAACTGCTGGTTCTGCTTCGCCCTCAGAAATAAGACCATCATTATTAAAATCGAACTGATCATATTTATTATTCCCTTCAGTTCCTTCTGGATTATTTTGTTCATTATAATTATCATCATTTGGATCTCCTTCAGTCTCTTGATTGGGACATTCTTCCAAATTGATATAACTACTTATTTCATCTACTGAAAAACTGTCAATGTTTGTGCAATAATAGCTAAAAGTTAAACTATCCAAACATGATCCAAACCCATTTTCTCTATCATCACTACATCCATCCAACCCCCAATCAGCTAGTTTTTCTGCAGGTGATTCAATAGTGGGGATTTTCATTTGTGTTAGTTTATCGATATTAATATTTATATGATTTTTATCATTCCACTTATCATGTATGGGCTGATGAATTTCGTAGTAATTATCGTCATCCTTTCCTATGCGGAACAAAAGATCAACTTCTGATGAGTCATTAGAACACCATGAACATACTAGGGATGAAGCTGGATCTCCACCATGAACAAACATTTCCATTTTTTCATATGCAAAATAGCTTTGCGCTTTATCTGATCCAATTGACGGGAATGTATTTTCAATTAGTATAGCATGTTCTCCCGAAATTCCACCATGGAGACTTTCTGGGTCAATATTTTCATCATAATCAGGATTTTCTTCGAATGAAATAACTAACGATTGTTCTTTCATATCAATATCATTATATTCATCATGCTCTAAAACAATATCCAGATCATTTAGAGAATTTTTATATTCTGAACTTTCATCAGTATTTATTACAGAGATGGAAAATAAATGATCTTCATTTAAAGAGTTTTCATCTGCCAAAAATTGTTTAGAAACTATCCCCATTTCCTGCCAGTCATTTTCCACTAGTTCAATTTTTGCAAGCTTTAAAAATTGACTTGTTGACTGAGTTGATTCAAGCCGTATTCTAAAAGTTGGGACATCACTCCATGTTGGGGTGCCTACCTCCATAAAAGAAGTCAGTGGAATGCGAATCAACTTCCATCCAGTCGGAGAACTTCCATCCATACTTTCTGTTACTACCATACTTCCAGGGTGATCTATTGGTAGTTTTGGATAAATTGTAAAAGTATAATAATCATTCTTGGTGTCCAGTGTATTATTTTTATCTAAGTCTTCTGAATCCGGATAGCGGTAACCCATTGCCTTCCCATTTCCTTCCGTACCATTTGCCTGAGTGTAATTATCTGTATCACTGCACCCTGCTGTATTATAGCACCAGTCATCTCTATTAGGATCAGTATAATTATTATCTTCATTTCCATTAATATCAAATAGGGGTGATCTTACAGTGTCTGGATATTCATCTAATAATTCTAAAGCTTCTGCATATGTAATACCATTTAAACAATATTCTGAATCGTTATTATAAATACCCTCAATATTACTATCATAGATAGCATCATCATAGTTTAAACACAGGCATCCGCCCCAGCCATCTTCATAGCCGTTGGTACATTGATCTACACCAATATCTTCACCATCTGATAATATACCATCTCCCATTCCTGGACCATATACGGGTTCATCTTCCGTGTCCAATGTTCCATTGCCATTCCAATCTTCACTAATATGACCAATATCAATGTGTACCTTAAAAGAATCTTCAACTGAATCATCTTGAATGTCATTTGCATTTAACCATATATCCATATATTTACTTAGACTCTGATCATGTTCACTGCTGTACAGTGGAATCATTATACCATTCCAAAATGAAGAGTCACCAGGATCTCCATAAAACACAGTCTGAAGATTAAGGGTTTTGGTGGTATTATTATTTGCTCTGGTAGAAGTAGATTGCTCTGGCCAGATATTTGAAGTAAGCTCATCTTCATAAGGATTATACCAGATCATTCTGCCTCTATTATTTATAGTCTGTGGCGAACCTTTAGATGTTGAATCAGGTGGAGAAGCCATTTTCCATTGACGCTGCATAATACTTAATGAGGATGTGCGTTTGGATGATTCAAAATCATCAATAAAGGCCTGCCCAAGAGGATTAGGGTTGGGAATAATTTCGGCATAATTGCCCTCAATTGAAAATACAGATGGTTTGGTGGTTTCAATTAGGGGGAGATAATCGATAGCTCGCGTTATTACTCCCAGTTCATTTTGGTATTTGCCTTTGATATTCCAAACAAAATTCCTCATAGGCTCATATCCAATATCAACTTTTTCATCAGCAATAGATTGATTATAATAAAACATCCCTCCAGCTAAATAATTTTTATTTCCAAAGTCATATTTAAAATGTGTTCCTGCCAGCAATTTCTGATCAAATGAAATAAATTCATTTTCTTCATAGGATACAGAAATTTCAGAAGTAGGATCTAATGCGCTCTGGCTGATAAAGTTTATGGTGCCTGAAAAATAATCAATGGTATAGTCCACATCTTTTTGCAGAATTTCATTTCCAAGTTGCACAGTTTCACTGCCTTCTACTATCATGAACCCCAGTGACATTGATGTACTTCGCGATGAAGTTTTTACTTTAATGATAAATTCATGTTGGCTGTTTATATCATTATCGTTGGTACTAAAATACATAGCAGGAGTTTCATCAACTTCATTTAATTCAGGCATGATACCATCCAAGTCACTATGATAAGTGCCTGTACAAATTCCATCATTAATTGCACAAGTATTATCATAAGCAAAAGGCAAATATGTTGGGAGAATTAATTCACCATAAGCAAGATTTATAAAACTTCCATATAGATCAATTTTCCCATCTCCGCCTTCTACCTTTTGATGGTTTTCATCCTCGGAATCCAAGCCAAAAATTGACAGGTAAGAATTCCCTGATTCACTGTGAGTAAATTCGTTCCCAGCACCTTCATCTCGAAGAATTTCAATTTCCAGTCCATTAAGTTCAATATTGGAACTGCCAATGGAATAAACATTTTTAAACATGAGAGGCCAGGTGGGTGAATTAGGAGTAGATGATTCAATATCTTTCAGTAATTTTAATGTTATAAGTCCACCACATTCATCCTGATATGTATTGGGGTTTTGGTTGACACATTCATCATATACAGATTTGAAATCTGTATTAGTAATATTCTGATTACTTCCAAAGGTATTTGTATTAAGATCATAAGTTGTTGTTGTGTAAGCAATAGCAATAGCATTTTGCACAGAATGGAGTCTGACATAGCCTAACAAACGATCAATTGTATAGTCTGTATCTTCCACGAGTTTTTCCCATGTTCCTCCAACACTATGGCTTGATAGATCATTTGGATCGAGATAGGCATCAGCTTGTATTAATGCAGCACTTTCACTAGATGTAACTTTCTGATATAATTCTAACCCTCCTACAACATAGTTAGATTCATTATCGTGTTGGTTTGCCTCATTCAAAGGATAAAAATTTGCTTTAAACGTTTCATCAATAAAGAAATATCTATCTTTTAAATAATTGTAATCATTAATAATTGTGGATCCTCCAGATTCTGCCCCTCCTTCATAGTTTTTTTCAGATTTTTTTACCTGCTCACGAGCAATAACAGACTGAATTTCTACAGGCCCCAATTGACTGACTGCCTTAATACCAAACAAACTGGAATTTGATCCCCCCATAGTTACAGCATCCATCCCTTCTAGAGAAAGGTTTATATTCCCTGCCTCTGCTTTCTGAAGGATATCATTTTTATCTCCTTTATACTCAATCGTAAGGTCATTTTCCCAGGTAAAATCCGCTTCAGAATCTTGTTTTATTTTTACAAAAAAACGATCACCTATATTCCCATCAATATTGAAACGCTGTGTTTGTTCAATTTCCAAGTCCCAGCTTTTACTCTCTTTTAAATTTGTTGTTACCAGATCCTTATTCTCAAAAACAAGTGCACCATCTAAACTGATATTACCATTAATATTCAATTCAACATCTGTGTCTCCAATTTGAGTATTGATTATACTGATTCCTTTTCCACGTGCATTTGTATTTTTTGATTTTTTAGTAATATTTTTAATAAATTTTTCCCTGAATTGCTTTTCAGCATTTTCTTTTAGGGCCTCAGTTTTGTACCAGTCAATACTGATCACTGCAGGTATTTGGAGGTCAACCATGTCATTATGTTGTTTATCTTCCCAGCGGTTATACAGAATAATCGTATTTAGATTTAAACCCGCTTTATCATCCTGTTTAATCTTATTCAGTTTCTTTATTGCATTTACTTGTTTAACAACTGCACCTGCTGTCTGTCCGTTCCATAATGGATGATTACTTTTAAAACTTAATGTTTTAGTCTTACGTGGAAATGGATTTAATAATCGGGGGAGTAAAGTATAATATTTAGCTGGTATCCATGCATCAGTAACATCTTCATATATAGCTGTTTCCTCATAGGGTACTGTTACTTTTATTATTGGATCAGGATTTATTTCTATTATTTCCACTGCCATCTCACTATCTTTCTTCACAGGACTCAGGACTGCATCTTCATCTAAAACTTCAAATTTTTTATAATCACTGGTAATAATTTTTTCAACTTCAGGTTCTGTTTCAGGGGTTTCAACTATGGGCCTGGCAGTAGGTTCTACAGTAGACTCTTCAGGTATTGTAACAGTTTCAACTTGAACGGGTTCT
>Ga0187827_10005088_pt1 | contig 15722 bp, 17 predicted proteins | sample ETNtaG_39_FD_167969 | JGI IMG/M metagenome (GOLD analysis project Ga0187827, IMG submission 167969) | Marine microbial and viral communities from oxygen minimum zone, Eastern Pacific Ocean - ETNP2014_SV_150_PacBio MetaG (Illumina Assembly) | ecosystem: Environmental > Aquatic > Marine > Hypoxic...
TCATTGGTATATTGTTAATTTTCAGCAAAGGTTTGTTTGGTAATCTTTTTGCTTCTAATCTAGATGGAATAATAATTACTGACTTGTTCATATTTTTTTGCTTTATATGATAATATTACGTGCGTCTATCGGACACAAAATTTTTATTGTTAAACAAAGCTATTTTTATTAACTAATGATGTATCTTTATGAAGATTATTATAAAAAATTATGTATGGATTTGAAATAAATAAAATAATTGCAGCTATTATACTAACGATAGTTATTGTTTTTGGCATAAATAAATTGGCTGATATTGTGTACAATGTTAAAATTCCCAAAGATGCTACGAATAAAGTAGCAAAAGTTACCGAAACTAAAGGAATCAGCAAAGATGAAAATGAAAAAACTAAGAGTGGTAACGATATTAAAGTTTTATTGGACCTGGGAAGCATCGATCATGGAAAGATGGTAGCTAAAAAATGTATTGGATGTCATTCAGTATCGAAAGGTGGAAAGAATAAAATTGGACCTGCCTTATGGGGAGTAATTGGAAGAAAAGTTGGATCCATTAGTAATTATAAATATTCAAAAGCAATGGGTGAGTTTGGTAGGAATTGGGATTTTGAAGCAATGAACAATTTTTTAATTAAGCCAAAGAATTATATAAAAGGAAATAAAATGGCCTTTGCGGGCATTTCAAAGGAAAAAGATAGAGCCTCTATTATTCTTTACCTAAATGAACAAGGTGATTCTCCATTACCATTACCTTAATTATTTAAACACCATTCAATAATACTTTTTTGTATATGTATTCTGTTTAAAGCTTCTAACCAAACAGCTGATTGTTTGCTATCAATAACTTCATTGGTTACTTCCTCTCCTCTTCTAGCTGGAAGACAGTGCATAAAAATTGAATCTTTATTTGCTTTTTTCATGATTTTACTATTCACCTGATAAAGTCTGAGCGTTTTTTTCTTTTTCTTTTTATTAATTTTGTCACCCATTGAAATCCATTTGTCAGTAATAACACAATCTGCGGAACTCACAGCAGTTATGGGGTCTTTGCGAACAGAAATGTTTCCCTTATTTTTTTTAGCCCATTGCAAAATATTTTTGCTTGGTTCAAATCCTTTGGGACAAGCAATATGTAATTCAAAATCAAATTGAACTGCAGCTTCGATTAATGAATAAACAACATTGTTGCCATCTCCAAGCCAAGTAATTTTTTTATTTTTTATCGGTCCTCTTAATTCTTCGAAGGTCATTATATCCGACATGATTTGGCATGGATGACTTAAATCGGTTAATCCGTTAATAATTGGAATGTTTAAATATTTTGAAAAATCTTCAACTTTTTTGTGAACATCTGTTCTTAACATTACAATATCCGCATATTGTGATAAAATTTTTGCTGTATCTTGTAAACTTTCATTACCGATTCCATAGTGTATTTCATCAGGATTTAATATTAATGACTTTCCTCCTAATTGCTTAACCGCAAGGTCAAAAGAAATCCTAGTTCTTGTTGATGGTTTTTCAAATAACATAATTAAAATTTTGCCATCTAGTGGTACATCTACATCTACAGAATTTTTTTTAAGATTCGCTCTATTTTTTTTTCTTAACTTTGCATTGTCAATAATAAATCTTAATTCCTTCTTTGAAATATCTGATATATTTATGAAATTTCTCATAACTAACTCATTTCCTTACAAGCTTCGTTGATTTTGCTAATGGCTTCATCGATTTCTTTTTTTGAAACAATTAATGCTGGAAATAATCTTATCACCTGTTCTTCTGCTTTCACGACCAGCATTTTATATTTCATAAGAGTTTCAATAAACTTTGTGTTATCGACTGCCAATTTTAAACCTTTCAACAATCCTCTACCTCTAATCTCTAAAATAACTTTTGAATATTTTTTTTTAAGACCAATTAGTTCTTGATCAAAATATTTAGATATTTTTTTAACATTATCTAAAAATCCATCTTGTAAAATTATATCTAATACGCCGTTTCCAACTGCCATAGCTAAAGGATTTCCACCAAATGTTGATCCATGGGTTCCGGGTTTCATCCCAGCGGATATCTTTTTTGTAAGTAAACAAGCTCCTAATGGAAAACCTCCGCCAATTCCCTTTGCAATCGGTACAATATCAGGAACAATTCCTGATTTTTCAAACGCAAAAAAATCACCTGTTCTTCCAATACCGCATTGAATTTCATCTAAAATTAAAAGAATATTTTTTTCGTCACATAGCTCTCTTAAATCTTTTAAACAATAATCAGGAACTTCTTTTATTCCTCCTTCACCTAAAATTGTTTCTATCATGATTCCGGCCGTTTCATTAGTTATCGCTTTTTTTGATGATTCGAGATCTGCAAAAGGAACTTGATCAAATCCTTCCACTTTTGGATCGAAACCTTCTATGTGTTTTGGATTATTTGCTGCAAATAGTGCGGCAAGAGTTCTTCCATGAAAAGCCCCTTTAAAAGTAATTATTCTTTTTTTATTAGGTTGGCCAATTGTATGAAAATATTTTCTAGCAATTTTAATACTAGCCTCAATAGCTTCTGAACCAGAATTTTGGAAACACACAAAATCAGCAAAGGTATAATCGGTCAATCTTTTTGCTAACCTTTCCTGTTCTGGAATGACAAACATATTTGATACATGCCAAAGTTTTTTGGATTGTTCTTGAATAATTTTTACCAAATGCTCGTGACAATGTCCTAATGAATTAACAGCAATGCCACTTGTAAAGTCTAAATATTGTTCACCCTTTAGATCGTAAAGGTAACATCCTTTGCCATTCGAAAAAGAAATATTTTTCCTTGTGTACGTTCCTAGGACTGAACTCATATAAATTAAAATTTAATTTTGTATCCTCTTTTGTACAATAGATAGGCAATAAACCAAATAACAAAAGATAGAATGGTTAGATATGTCATTCCATAAATAACCGATCCATCCGCTGATCCAATAAATCCATACCTAAAACCATCTATCATATAAAAGAAAGGGTTTAATTCACTTATGCTGTGAAGAATCGAAGGAAGTCTGTCTATAGAATAAAAAGTTCCTGACAAAAAAGAAAGTGGCACTATTAAAAAGTTTGTAATGGTTGCCATGTGATCAAATTTTTCTGCCCAAAGTCCTGCTATAAAACCTGCCGCTCCCAAAATAAAGGAGCTTAAAAATGTAAATATAATAACATGAGTGAAACTTGTAATGGTTAAGTCAATAATTAACGAAAAAACAATTATTGAAATAGAGGCTATGATAATGCTTCTACTGCATGCAGCTAGAATAGTGGCGGTCACTACCTCTTCCGCAGATAAAGGTGCGGAAATTGTATCAAAAATAGTACCCTGAATCTTTCCAATCATTATCGATGAAGATGAATGAGAAAATGCTTGTTGAACAACGCTCATTGCAATAAGGCCGGGTGCTAAAAAATTAATAAAAGGTACTTCCAGCACATTTCCTCTTTCATTGCCAATAGCCAAGGAAAGGACAAGCAAAAATAGTAGGGAAGTAATTAAAGGGGAAAAAAGCGTTTGAATCCAAACATTTATAAATCTTAGAGTTTCCTTTTTATATAGTGTCCAAGCACCAATCCAATTTACAAATCCAAATCTTTTTACACCTATTTCATATTTTTTTTCTAATTCAACCATTGCTAATTATATTTATTAGTTTTTTTTGAAAAATTGTTAAAAAACTAAAAAAATACATTGAAAATTCTAAACATTTATGTGTATTTGACCTGATATTGTAGATATATAACAAGTTGATACTATATATAGATTGAGTAATTTATGAGTTGGACGCTAGAAAAAGTAGATAAACTAAAGCAGCTTTGGGGCAAAGGTAATACTGCAGGTCAAATTGCAACTATTATTGGCGGGGTAACCAGAAATGCAGTAATTGGAAAAGCATACCGATTAAATCTTACTGCAAAATCTATCCAAAGAAAAAATAACTTTAATCAAGTTTCACGACATCAAGAAAATGTTCCACAACCTGAAAGAAAAACACGCAAGAGTAGATTTAAATCACTGTTACTAGATAAAAGTTTTGAACCAGAAAATCCAAAATCCTTAGAAGAGCTACATGATGCAATTTGTAGATGGCCTATCGGACATCCCAATGAGCCAGATTTTTATTTTTGTGGAAGAAAATCAATGAAAGATTTTTCCTATTGCAAACTACACATTTTATACGCATTCCAACCGAAGAACAAAAAAGAAGATTTGGTCGAAAAAGATGATGAGGTTCCTCGATTTATCAAAAAAAAAATTAAATCAGCCTAATCTCTTTTGTGTTTTTTTCTTAATTTTTATAATTATTTCGTAGTTTAAGATATTGTACATACGGAAGTTTCGCGCCAACAATTATTAAAATAGTATAATTTTTTACTGAATTAGTTATCAACATAAGCTATATAAAAGCAGTCACAAAATGACTATATGGAGCTAACATTAATATATACTATCATCGGTTTTGCTCTTGCTGGTTGGTCGGTAATAGCAAATGACTCTATTCAAACTTTGGGTACATTTATTGCTTCCAAACAGAAATGGTTTAAGTGGTACACATTAGCGACCGCTGCTTCTTTCGCTATGGTCATTACAATAAGTTATGGATGGTGGATACATGATGGTGACATTTCATATGGAAGATTAACACGAATTCCTTACCAAGAAATTCAATGGTATCACGCTGTAGCTCCTGGAATATTATTATTACTAACAAGAATTGGAATTCCGGTTTCAACAACTTTCTTAGTATTGTCAGCATTTGCTTCAACGATTATTCTTGAAAAAATGCTTTTAAAAAGCGTCGTAGGTTATGGAATAGCAGCTGTTGTTGCTTATATTTGTTGGATTGCTATTTCAAAATTCATTAATGAAAAATTTGATGAAATTACCGATAAAAGAAAAATTACTTTTTGGCGTAATTCTGTTTGGGTAACCTCAGCTTTTTTATGGGGTACCTGGTTAATGCACGATGTTGCAAATATAGCGGTCTATTTACCAAGACAACTTCATATTTCTTTATTAGCTATTGTTCTAATTTATTTTTCAATTCTCCTTTATTATATTTTTTATATACATGGTGGTCCAATTCAAAAAGTAGTGCTCAACAAGACCGGAACAAGGTATGCAAGAAGTGCAACTATTATCAATACAATTTATGCATTAGTGCTCTATTACTTTAAGGAATTAAATGATCTGCCTATGAGTACCACCTGGGTGTTTGTTGGACTCCTTTGTGGACGTGAATTGGCCATATCGACGATGAACAAGGAATATAAATTTAAATACGTGTTTCCACTTATCGGTAAAGATTTTATTAAAATGGTCTTTGGTTTAAGCGTATCAGTTGGGATAGTGCTAGCTATACATTATATAATTATTCCAAATAATTTAGGTTTATAATTTTCATTTTTCATTACAACTTAGAAAACTGTCCTCCTTGACGATGACGCCAGATGTAATTTGGCAACACTTCATTTATAGTTTTGGGACTAATCTTCAAATCCTTTAGTGTTGGATATTTATTGCTAACAACAGAATTATATTGCATTAACTCTACTTGATCGGCAGTAAGTAGAGGCTTAGGCATAACTTGTAAAATTCTTCCTAAAACTTTAGCAAAAAGAATTGGTATGGGAAGAAGAAATCTTTTCTTTTTTATTTGCTTTAATAAAATTTCCATTAATTCTTTAAAAGCAAAAGTATTTGGTCCTCCTAATTCATAAATATTATTATTAATTTCATCCTTTTCCAAAACCTCCACAATCGCCTTAGCAGTATCTGTTACTGCAATGGGTTGGATATAATTTAGGCCCTGACCGATTAAAGGGAGGAACGGAGAAAATTGACATAATGAGGCAAGCGTATTAAAGAACTTGTCATCTGTTCCCACCATAAGGCCACTCCTCAAAATTATCGATTTATTCTTAAGAGTTTCTAAAATAATTTTTTCTCCTTCAAGTTTGGTTTTAGCGTATCTGCTTGTAGCAGAAGAAGTTTCAATACCCAAACTAGAAATATGAATTAGACTCTTGTCATACTCTGCGCACAGTTTAGACAACATTGCTGGAAAGCGAGTGTGGATAGTCTCAAAACTACTTTGCTTAGACTCTGTTAAGATACCCACAAGATTTATAGTGCAATGACTTGCTTTTATAAATTTTCTTATTTGCTCTTCATCAAATAAATTATTTAATTTTTCTAAATCTACATCGCCTACAGGTCCGTACATTTTAAGTCGGTTATTTTTGTAGGGAGAGCGAGTAACTGCTATAACTCTCCATCCTTTGAGAGTTAAGGGTCTGATAAGATTAGAACCCAAAAAACCACTACACCCGAAGATACAAGCCACTTTTCCTAGATTTTTTTGCATTTTGCTACCATTAACATTATATATATTTTTAATATGACAAAAATTTATAAGTTTAAAGGTGACATATCTTCAGATACACTAAAAGAATTAGAAAAACACAGTAATATTAGCTTAGATACTGAAGGATCTGGGCTTCAAATACCTCATCGCGATCGATTATCTCTTATTCAGCTTTCTTCTGGAAATAATGACGCCTATATAATCCAACCCAGCCAACAATACCAATGCCCCAATATTGTTAAAATTTTAGAAAACGAAAAAATAACAAAAATAGGTCACTATCTTAGATATGATGTTTTAAATCTACAATATTTTTTAAAGTGCCAGGTAAAAAATATTTGGGACTCGAAAGTTTGCTCAAAACTCGTTAGAACTTACAGTCAAAATCACGGATTAAAAGATTTAGTTTTTGAATTTTGTGAAGGCAAAAAACTTAATAAGCAATATGGGTCGAGCGATTGGAATAAGAGTCTAGATGAGATGACAGATGCTATGCTCCAATATGCTGCTGGAGATGTAATTTATTTACATAAAATAAAAGATGCATTGCATAAAATGCTAGTTAGAGAAAACAGATTAGAACTCTTTAAAAGTTGTATGGAATTTTTACCAAGCCGCATCAAGTTAGATGAAAAATTATTTACCGAAGATATTTTTGCACACTAAAAAATGAATAAAGATATAAAAGTCGCTAGGCAAACCATAAATACAGAAATACAAGCTCTCAAAAAATTATTGGGAAGTTTTAATCGTTCTTCTCAATTTTCAAAAGCTGTTAATTTGATTTCTAAAATTAGAGGAAAATGTTTGGTCGTTGGAGTAGGTAAAAGTTATTTATGCGGGCTTAAAACCGCCTCAACTTTATCAAGTTTAGGTACACCAAGCGTAGCTTTTTCAGCAAACGATTTGCAACACGGTGGCTTAGGTGCTATTCAAAAAAATCGTGATATACTATTGGTATTTAGTGTTTCAGGAGAATCTTCAGAATTAAATAGTATTTTGCAATACGCTAACAGAAACGGTATTCCAGTTATTGGTGTAAGCTGTAAACCCTCTTCAATGCTACTTCGTTATTCTACAATCAAAATTTTACTACCAAAAGTTATTGAATCGGGCCACAGTCTAGCCCCAACATCATCAAGTCTAAACTTTCTTTCTTGGGGGGACTCACTTGCTATATCTTTAATGAACAGAAAAAAATGGACGAATAAAAAATTTGTAGAACACCATACCGGAGGATCCTTAGCCACAGCTTTAATTCAAGTAAGAGAAATAATGGCAAAAGGAAAAGAAATTCCACTTATTTCTTCTAACAAAATGATGAGGGCCGCAATAACTGAAATGAACAAAAAAAAACTGGGGATAGTTTGTGTAAAAGACAAAAATTCAATAATGCTACTAACAGATGGAGATATTCGAAGACACTCCAATAATTTATATAAAAAAAAAATCATAAAAGTTGTAACCAAAAATCCAACCTGGATTGCGGATACAGATACCGCACTTTCTGCAATTAATACAATGAACGCCAAAGGTATAACGTCTCTTTTAGTTGCAAAAAAAAGAGATATGAAAAAAAAGGTTAAAAAACTGGTGGGTGTCTTACATATGCATACTGCTTTGGCATTGGGAATTAGATGAAAAAAAATAGAGTTATTCAGTTTTCTCTTGTAATAATAATTATAATACTTTTTTTTATTACCTACTATTCTGGTGATAAAGGCAAAATTGTTGAAGCTAATAAAAACAGTTCCACTGAAAATGCTAGCAAATTAACAGAAGGAACAAGTAATATTATAGAAAATGTAAATTACGCTGGTACTAACAATAGAGGAACTTTTTTCGAATTAAACGCAGCTATAGCTGAAATAAAACAAAACGAACCCAACTTATCCCAACTTCAAGATGTTCTTGTTATTATCAGATTAAAAAATTTAAGAACAATACATATCCAATCTGATAAAGCTGTTTTTAACAAAATATCAAATGATTGCGAATTTTTTGGAAATGTTAAAATTACCGAACAAGACAACGTTATAACTAGCGATAATTTGGATTTTTATAATTCCAAAAATTTTTTACAAGCATATAATAATGTCGAATATAATGGTATGAAAGGAACTTTGGTCGCGGATAAAGTGGATGTAGATCTTTTGAAAAACGAAGCTAATATTTTTATGTTCAAAAAAAATGATAAAGTAAAGGTAAAATATAAAAATTAGCTATGCCTTCAGTAAAAAAATTTAGAATATTAAAATTCAAATCCAAGAAACCACCAATTTTAAGTGTTAAAGGAATCTCTAAATCAATTAATAATATACCTATATTAAAAAATATTAACCTCAATATCTCTAAAGGAGAACTCTATGGGCTTCTTGGGCCTAACGGAGCAGGAAAATCGGTGACCTTTAACTGTCTTCTCGGAGTCATGAAAATTGATCAAGGAGATATATTTGTAGAAGGAACAAAGATCACCGCCCTTCCTATCCACGAACGCGCTAAACGGTTCGGCATATCATATGTAAGCCAAATGGATAGTGTATTTCGCGGTCTTTCGTGTGAAGATAACCTGAGAGCGGTTGCTGAGATAGTAATAAAAGATAAAACAAAGCAAGAAACTATCGTTCAAGAGCTGTTGTCAGAATTTAATTTGAATCATGTAAAAAAATTAAAGGCCGACGTCCTGAGTGGTGGTCAACGCAAAAAATGTATTATTGCTCGCGCTTTGATTAACAATCCAAAACTATTATTATTAGACGAGCCTCTCGGCGCTGTTGATCCAATATCAATAGATATGATTAAAAAGATAATTGTTGATCTCCAAATTAAACGCGGTGTTAGCGTTCTGATAACTGATCATAACGCACAAAATGTTTTAAGCATTGTGGACTATTGCAGTTTAATTGTAGATGGAGAAATTATTTGTAATGGCCGACCACATGAAATAGTTAAGGATCGACAAGCACGAAAATTTTACTTCGGGGAAAACTGGTAATTTAAAATACATAATTACAGTATTAAACTTAGATGAAATCTTTTTCAATTATAGTTGAAAAAAAAATAAACAGATTTAATAAATCTATATTTGTTCCTGGCGATAAGTCCTGTTCTATTAGATATTTTTTTATAGCTTCACAAGCTTATGGTCTTTCTAAAGCAAAAGGAATTCTTGAATCGGAAGACATATTTTCAACTATAAAAGCTTTAACCAAGCTTGGTGTTCGCATAATTAAAAAAAATAATACTTGGCTAGTATGGGGAAATGGTTTGAATTCTTTAACAACCAAAGATAATATTTCAATAGATTGCGGAAATTCGGGCACGCTTTCTAGGTTTATATTATCAATTTTATCTACCTATCCCCAAAAAATTAAAGTGTACGGGGATCATTCACTCAACAAGAGACCCATGGATCGAATAATGAATCCTTTGGAAAAATTGGGCGCTTTTTTTCAAACTAAAAAAAAAGTAAAGAGAACTCTCCCCTGCTATATAACCGGAAGTGAAATGCCGATTAAAATTGACCATGAAGAAAAAATTGGTAGTGGTCAAATTAAGGGAGGATTGATTCTCGCGTCACTTGGGTGCCCGGGAATCTCAACGATCAAGGAATTCAAAAATAAACAATCGAGGAACCATACCGAAAAAATGTTAAAGTTTGCAGGACCTGGAATTATCAAAGTTAAAAAAAAAAAAAATTACAATTTAATCTCCATTAAAGGGCAAAAAGATTTTAAAGCATTTAATTTAAATGTGGGTGGAGATTTTTCCTCCGCTTCATTTTTTATTTTACTAACCTTGTTAAGTAAAAAGTCTCGACTTAAAATCAAATCTGTAAACCTAAATCCAACACGCCTTGGAGCATTAAAAATTTTAAAAAAGATGGGAGGCAAAATTACTCTTCAAAATATAAAGTTTCAATGTGGAGAAAGAATTGGAGATATAGCAGTAAAAAGTAGCAATTTAAAATCAATTAATTGTTCTGCTTCTATTGTTCCTCTTGCTATCGATGAAATGCCTTTGATATTCTTGGCAGCTTCGTTTGCAAAAGGAACATCAAATTTCAAAGCTTGCGCTGAATTAGAAAAGAAGGAGTCGCCAAGATTAAGTCTGATGAACAAGATGTTAATTCAAATTGGAATTAAAACAAAATTAAAAGATCGTGACACTATAAAAATATATGGCAACCCTAATTTAAATTTGAATAATAGGATTTACAGAATAAAGACAAGTTATGATCATAGATTATGTATGCTTGGTATTGTTTTGGGACTAACATTGGGAGGAAAAATTATAGTGGAAGATTGTCACTCTATCGCTACAAGCTTTCCAAATTTTTTAAATTTGATGAAACAACTAGGTGCAAAGTATGAAATTATTAAATAATATTAAATTATTAATTGCTGCCGATGGAGGAGCAAGTTCAGGAAAAACAACGGCCAGTAAATTGATTGCAAAAAAATATGGTCTTAAACTTCTAACTTCTGGTCTTTTGTATCGTTTTGTTGCTTATAAACTTCTTAAAACTAAAAAAATAAAATCTAAAAACTTATTTTTAAAGAAAATTACAAAAAAAATTACTTTGAAAAATTTAAAAAATAGAAATTTATTTGATACCGAGGTAACTAAATATACTTCAAAAATCGCAAAAATTAAAAGAGTTCGAAATCTTTTAAAAAATTATCAAATAAATTTTGCTAAAAATAGACTTTGTATTATAGAGGGTCGTGACATCGGCACGGTTATAATTCCAAAAGCAAATTTAAAACTATTTTTTAAATGTTCTTTAAATACCAAGGCAAAAAGGAGATTTAAAGAATATAGAAAAACAAATAAAAGAATTTCTTTTAATGAGGTCAAAAAGGCAATAAAATTGCGAGATTCAAATGATTCAAAAAGAAAAATAAGTCCTTTAAAACCCGCAAAAGATGCTGTAATTGTTGACACCTCGAAAATAAATAAAAAACAAATGCTAACAAAACTTTCGAAGATTGTAGAAGAAAAATTAAAAGAAATGTATGGAAGAAATTTATAAAGATTTAAACTCACCAAAAAGTAAGGAATTTGAAAAATTATTAAATACCGAATTTTCAAAATCACAAATTTCTGAAGGAAAAATTGCGGATGGTACAATTACAAAAATTACAAACAAACTCATTTTTCTAGAATTGCCAGGAGCCAAGTCTGAAGGAACTTTAGATATTAGTGAAATGAAACTTTTAAGAGAAGAAGAAAATTTAAAAGTGGGTTCAAAAATATCTGTTTTAATCGTAAAACTAGAAGATAAAAAAGGTGATTTAATAATCAGCAGAGAAAAGGCAAAAAAATTAAAAAGCTGGAAACAACTTGAAAAAGCCTTTGAAAATAATGAACAAGTTCAGGGGAAGATTATTTCTAAAATAAAAGGTGGTTTTATAGTTGATGTTCAGTCCTCCATGTGCTTTTTACCAGGAAGCCAAGTCGATCTTAAACCTCAAAAAAATATTAATCACTTAATGAAAGAACCCTTAAAGTTCATGATTGTAAAATGCGATAGAATTCGAGGCAATATCGTAGTGTCTAGAAGGGCAGTCCTAGAAAATATAAAGAATGCCGGCAAAGATGAAGTGCTAAGCAAATTTAATGAAGGTGATATTGTTGAGGGAACTGTTAAAGGAATAACTGATTACGGTGTTTTTTTTGATTTAAACGGAATTGATTGCATGACACATATTAATGAGTGCTCTTGGAGTCGAATTGGTCATCCAGAAGAATTATTTACGATCGGTCAAAAACAGAAATTGAAAATTATTAAAATTGATACCGAAAATAAAAAAATTTCAACTTCAGTAAAGATGTTAACACCTGATCCATTTAATACTAAAATAAACAATTATAAAGTTGGAAAAATTTATCCAGCAGAAGTACGTAAGATAACTGATTACGGAGTTTTCTTATCTCTTGAAGAAGGATTGGAAGGCTTATGTCACCAATCAGAACTAACCCACATTAAAAAAAATATTTCGGCAAAAAAACTTTTATCCCTTTCTCAAAAGATTGATGTGATGATCATGGAAATTGATGATAAAAAAAGAAGAATATCTTTATCATATAAAAACACCCAGCCTAATCCTTGGAAAAAATTTGAAAAAGAATTTCCAGTTGGCTCCAAAGTTGAGGGAACAATAAAAAATATTACTGAGTTTGCTCTCTTTATCAATATCAATGATTTTGATCTAGATGGAATGATTCACTATAAAGATATTTCTTATGAAGAATCAGAAGAGGAACTTAAGAGATATAAAAAAAATGACCCGATAACAGCTAAAGTTTTGGAACACAATCAAGAAAAAATAAGATTGGGTTTAAAACAACTCCTTCCTGATCCAATAGATTATTTTAAAGACAAAAAGAAGAAAGATATTATAACTGTTATTATCCTTGAAACTTTAGATAATGGCATCAAAGTTAAACCAGACGGCTGTTCGATGAAAATATTAATTAAAAAAAACCAAATTGCAATAAATAAGGAAGATCAAAGAACTAATCGTTTTAATAAAGGCGATAAAGTGGATTGTATGTTGCTAGATTTAGATTTAATAAAAAGAAAAGTATCTTTATCAATCAAAATGCTTGAGGAAGAACAAACTAAGGAAGCAATTAAAAGATACGGCAGCGTAGATAGTGGCAGATCACTGCCTTTTGCTGAACTTCCAAAAACCCTCAAGAAAAAAAATAAAACAAAAGAAAAATAAAATTGAGTTTTGTTAAAAATCGAATATTAGACCAATTAGCTAATTCCTATCCCAATTTTCTTAGACGAGATCTAAAAAAAACCTTAAACCTTGTATTGGATGAAATAATCAAAGCAATTGCTAAAGGTGAGAGTGTTCAAATTAGGGGGTTTGGTTCCTTTACCGGCAGGCAGTTAAAAACTAGAATCGGCAGAAATCCCAAGGATGGGTCAAGAATAGAGATCCCTGCCAAACAAAGTGTGCATTGGAAAATAAGCAAAGAACTTTTTCAAAAATTGAATCAAGACACAAATCAAGATGAATAAAATTATTCTTGCTTTGGATACAACGGACGCTCATCAAGCTTTGAAAACCACAAAAAAAATAGTAGATAAAATTTTTACGGTAAAATTAGGTTTAGAATTTTTTAATGCAAATGGAAAAAGTGGGATTCGAAAATTTAATAATATAGGTGTCAACAATTTAATGTTAGATCTTAAATTGAAAGATATACCTCAAACTGTTTACAGAGCAATAAAAGCGCTAGACGATATTAAATTTGGTTTCTTAACAATTCACGCTCAGGGCGGTAAAGCAATGATAGAAAAAGCTAAAGAGGCAGCTAGTGAAATTAAATCTCAACCTAAAATTTTAATGGTAACTATTTTAACTTCTTTAAATGATAATGACTTAAAAATTATGGGCAGTGATAGTGGCGTTATGCAGCAAGTTGAACATTTCGCAAAAATGGCCAGGGAAATGGAAGTTGGTGTAGTTTGTTCTGGACACGAAGCCAAAACGGTTAGAAAAATTCTTGGTTCCAATCTCCAAATATTCACTCCGGGAGTACGTATGCCTAACGATAATAGTGATGATCAACAAAGAGTTTGCACTCCCTTGGAAAGTATAAAAAATGGGTCTGATAAAATAATTATGGGAAGAAGCTTGATAAAAGGAAATATTGAAGAAAACTTAAATCAAGTAGCAGAATCAATAAAAACATAAATATATGCCAATAGAGTTAAAAATCTGTGGCATAAACTCTAATAATATCATCAAAACAATTGTTCAAAACGGAGGATGCCAATACTTAGGATTTATTTTTTACCCTCCTTCCCCAAGAAATTTATCAATCGCAGAATCCAAAAAACTTACCTCGATTGTACCCAATCATATTAAGAAAGTTGCTGTTTTAGTAAAACCAGAAAATGCTTTTGTTGAAAAAATTAAAGATCAATTTGACTATCTTCAAGTATATGAAACTTCTCCATCTAAAAGTAAAACATTAAAACTGATATCCAACAAAAAAATTATTCAGGCCATTAAAGTAAAAAAAAAAGAAGACATATATTTACATAAACAATACATAGGTGTTGCGGATAAATTTCTATTTGATTCTTCTGCTATGGAAAAAAGTTCTATTTTTGATTGGAGTTACTTGAAAAATATTGAAATTAATGAGTGGTTTCTCGCTGGAGGAATAAATATAAACAATATTGAAAAAGCATCAAAAATTTCAAAAAAAATTGATATTTCTTCAGGTTTAGAAGATAATCCTGGAGTAAAATCTTCTAAAAAGGTTTCAGATTTTTTATTAAAGGTAAAAAAATTGTGATAAAATTAAAAAAGGGTAAACTTTTAATTGACCAACATAATAAAAGTTATTTATATGGTGAAAAATTCGGTGGTAATTATGTACCCGAAACTTTAAAAAAGCCTATTGAAGATCTAGCTAATCTTTTTGAAAAACTTCGCTGTGACAAGAAATTTCTAAATGATAGAGATTATTATTTCAAAAATTATATAGGTGCCCCAACTCCTTTTTTTAAATTAAAAAATCTAACTAGATATTTGGGAGGTGCTCAAATTTGGTGTAAACAAGTTTCAAAAGCCAATGGTGGAGCTCATAAAATTTATAATGCCACCGTTCATGCACTAATATGCAAAAGAGCCAAAAAAAAATACATAATTGGAGACACGGGAGCGGGTTATGCCGGCAAAATGCTAAGTATGGCCGCAAAAAAATTTGGCCTTAAGTGTAAAATATTCATGGGAACCAAAGATATTGTGCGCCAGGCAGTTAATTGTCGTGCCATGAGAAAAAATGGGGCTGAAATCGTTCCTGTAGATTCGGGAAGCAAAACTCTCGTTGATGCTGTTAGTGAGTGTATGAGATATTGGGTTTCTAATTGTGATACAACACATATGTGTGTGGGTTCAACCGTTGGACCTAATATATTTATCAAAATTTGTGCATGGAGTACTGCACAAATTTCTAGAGAACTCATGATTCAAATTAAAAAAGAATTTGGAAAAGTTCCAAAAAAATTAAAGTTAATTAATTGTGTAGGCGGGGGATCTTCCGCTATGGGTTTTTGGAACGAATTTATAAATCATGACAGAAATCAAGTTGAACTTATTGGTGTTGAAGCTGGTGGTCCAAAAAATAGTAAAAAACATGCTGCCCCGCTAACCAAAGGAGCTGGAATTGGTGTTTTGCATGGAGCAGTTCAATATGTAATTCAAGATGCTGAAGGTCAGATAGAAGAAACAGAATCCATTAGCGCAGGTTTAGATTATCCTGGAGTCTCACCATTACATTGTCTTTTGAA
>Ga0187827_10005089_pt1 | contig 15721 bp, 13 predicted proteins | sample ETNtaG_39_FD_167969 | JGI IMG/M metagenome (GOLD analysis project Ga0187827, IMG submission 167969) | Marine microbial and viral communities from oxygen minimum zone, Eastern Pacific Ocean - ETNP2014_SV_150_PacBio MetaG (Illumina Assembly) | ecosystem: Environmental > Aquatic > Marine > Hypoxic...
TTTCTTTCTTTAATTTAGATAAATAATCTATGAACAATATTCCTTCCAAATGATCAATTTCGTGTTGTATGCAGGTCGCTAAAAGTCCATCTGCCCTTAGTTCTTGAGGATGGCCATTATAATCAAGATATTTAATATGGCATTGTTTAGGACGATCAATTTCTGCAAATTGGTTTGGTAAAGATAGACAACCTTCTTCATAAGTAAATTTATCTTTTGATTTCCAGATAATTTCGGGATTCACAAAATACATAGGTTCTTTTGTTTCCTTATCTTCATTTTTATTTGCATCATCCTTATCTCTGCCTATATTATTATCATTTCTAGATCTGCTTATATCCAATACAATTACTCTTTTGGCTACCCCAATCTGAATAGCTGCAAGACCAATGCCAGGAGCAGCATGCAATGTTTCCAACATATCATCCATAAGCTGTTGGATATTCTTATTCACATTTTCAACTCTAAGTGATTTTTCCCTCAATATTTTATTTGGTTCGGTTAATATTTTCCGGATAGGCATAAAAATTACATGTTAATATACATATAATTTTTTATTATTCTAGATACTAATCAAACTCTGTAAGGCAAAATTTTGATAATAATATTATTTCTTATTTTCTTTAAATCTAATTTATTTAATGTTGCGGTAATAAAGTATAAAGTTTTGGGATCTAGATCTTCTAATTGATCTTCTCCTATAATTTCAATAATTTTTAGCAAAACCAGTCCTATTTGACCCTGATCAGATAAATCAATCAGTCCTTTAGGTATGGTTAATTTATTACTTGAATATTGTTTTTCCAATTTTTTAGGCAATTTTATTCCATCGGCTTTTAACGAGTCTAACAAAATTACATCTTTCGCTGAAAAGTAATATTTTTTATCTTTTTTAATTTTTTTATAAATACTAATTAAATCACTCTCTAATTTTTCAACGGTATAGTTATCTTCTATGAAATATTTAAGTAGCTTTGATTTATGTAAAATCTTGTTATTAAATCTTATTTTTCCAAAATCTTCTTCTTCTGTTGGTGAATTGATTTTAATTTGATAAAAACCAAGATATTTCGATGGAATATCCCCTTCTTCTATGTTTAACAAGATTGAAGATAATTCTTCAGAGAAAGCATTTTCGATATCGTCTTTTTTAAACAAATCATTTAATAAAACTAGCAAATTAAGTTTTTTTTCTAAATTATCAGAAAGTGATGCTGTTTGATAAATCAATGCTCGAGCTTTATAAGATGGAAGGGTTTCGTATATTTCCTCTGCGTTTAAGAATTGATCAAAACTGAATAAAAATTTTCCATAAATATTAAATAATTCTTTTTTATTGTATGAATTGTTAGCTGCAGCCCATTCGTACAAATTAAACTTAGTCTCATCTTCTAAATCAATAGAATTTGGATCTTCAAGTAAATTGGAAGAAGATAAATATTTCCAAATATACTTGCTCGTTTTCATCGAAGGATCATATTGAAAATCATTATTAGCAATATGGGACAAATAAAAGTTTAATAAATTCTTGTCTGAAACTTCGTCATCTGCTTCTTCGGTGTAACCTAACAAATAGTTAATTTTTTTATTATAAAAGTTATCTATAGATCCTTTTTCATTTAGTAAATCATATTGTAATTGAGCTACCGCAAGATTGTTTCCATTAATGAGGCAATAGATTTTAAATTTTTGTAAATAATCATCATTTGTTCCTTTATTAAAAAATTTAATTTTTTCACATGCTTTATTGATGTCCGCTTCCGATAGATCTTTATCAATTAAATATTTTAATAAATTTGTATTATTTTCTATATCAGGGTTTTTAGACAAAAATTCTTCTATGATATCAACTTTGTCCTTTTTGATTAGCCAATCTAGTTTATAGTTTAAAAAATCAGATGAATTTATATTTTTAACTGGTAGATATGAATTTGTGAATAAAATTTTGATTAATAATTCTTCTGAATCTTTGGAAAGATTAATTGCTTCTATTCTTTTTAATTGTTCCAATAATATCTTGCCGTCCGATTCAATCCAAATTTCTAAAGATAAGTTATTTTCTTCGGGATCAAAAAGACCATACACTTTATTAAAATCTAGGTCTTCATTCTTTTCCTGAAAAATATTGGTTTTAACAATTTGTCTTTCTTCAAATAATGTTTTTTTTTCATCATCTGGATTTATTTGGTTTGATTCGGCTGATTCTATCTTTATTTCAGAACTACCTTTCCAAATATTGATTGATTCAGCTGCTATTAATTGTATTGAAAAGACTATTGTTAGAAATAATTGAAAAATTAAATTATTTAATAACTTTGAATTTTTCATCAGGAATTTTTTGTTTAATAATTTTATTGGGTGCTGGAAGATCTAAATTGCCAATTAAAAAAATTATTACCACTAATATTATGATGTAAATAAAAATTTTAGCTAACGGCCTTAGTAGCATTCCAGCAAACCCTTTTCTTGTTTTTCGATAAAATTGCATATATTATTTTTATTTGTATTTGACTGAATAATTAGGACATAATTGTGATAAATCAAACCTAAATTCTAAGAACATGAATATTAAAAAAAACCTGATTTTACTGGGAATGATGGGTGTTGGCAAAACCAGAATTGGAAAATATGTGGCAAAAAAATTAAAAATTAATTTTTTTGATATTGATAAACTTGTTGAAAAAAAGAATAAAATGAAAATTGCTGAAATATTTAAAACAAAAGGAGAGATTTATTTTAGAAAAGAAGAGGAATTTATCACAATAAAATATTTAAATAAAAAGGGGTCCATAATATCCCTTGGCGGGGGAGGATTCGTAAACGATCAAATCAGAGAAAAAGTTTTATCAGAATGTGTTTCTGTGTGGTTGAATGTTAATATAAAAACAATTTGCAAGAGATTAAAAAATAGCAAAAAAAGACCTTTGGCTAATAATGATAACCGGAACAACCTGAGCAAAATATTTTTAGAAAGGAAAAAAATTTACTCTTTGGCTGATCATGAAATTAATTGTGATAATCTTAATATAAACCAAATAAGTAATAAAATTATTAAATTGTATGAAGGAATCTAGAATTATTGTTAAGACCAAAAATAAAAATTATCCAATAATAATTGGAGAGAACATCTTGAGCAAGACTGGAGTTCTAATAAATACACAAATTCCAAATTGCAAAAAAATTGCATTAATCATAGATAGCAAGGTTCCAAAAAAAATCTTAGCACAAGTTAAGGATTCAATAAAAAATTTTGATAGTTTGTACATTGAATTAAATACAAATGAAAAAATTAAGAGCTTTGGAACTGTCAGTAAATTAATTAATAAACTGATAAGAAAAAAATTTCACAGAAATGATTGCTTGATTGCCCTGGGAGGTGGGGTATTGGGTGACATAGCAGGTTTAACCGCGAACTTGGTCAAAAGGGGTATAAAATTTATTAATGTCCCAACAACTCTATTATCTCAAGTAGATTCATCTATCGGGGGTAAGACCGGAGTAAATTCGGGATATGGAAAAAATTTAATTGGCACTTTTTATCAACCAGAAATGGTTATATCTGATACGACTGTATTAAATTCATTACCAAAAAAAGAGATGGTTTGTGGATACGCAGAAATTTTAAAACATGCTTTAATTTTAGATAAAAAATTTTTCTTTTGGCTCCAAAAGAATGGAGAAAAAATAATTAATTTGAACAACTATGCTGTTATTCAAAAGGCAATTCATAAAAGCTGTAAAATCAAAGCTAAGATAGTCGAAAAAGATGAAACGGAAAAAGACTTGAGAATGATTTTAAATTTTGGTCATACATTTGGCCATGCTTTTGAAGCCACAACTAATTTTTCTAATAAAATAAATCACGGTGAATCGGTACTTCTGGGTATGTTATGTGCCGCTGAATTTGCTTTTAGAAATAAAATATTGAAAAGTAAAGATTTTAACCTAATTAAGGAACATTACTCTATTTTGAACTTGCCAAATAAAATCGGTGATTATTTTGCAAAAAAAGATGTGAAAAATATAATCCAATTTATGAAATCTGATAAAAAAAAGACTGACTCAAAAATAAAATTAATATTGATTAGTAAAATCGGAAGAACATTAAAATCTAGAGGTTTAAAAGATTCTATTTTAAAAAATTATTTAAATACAAAATTATTTTGAAAATTAAATTATAATTATTTGTAAAGAATGGATATTTCTATCTATTTCGTCTCTTAAGATTCCATGTATTTTTCTATTTGCTTCAATAGAACTGATTTTTTTTAATTCAGATGATTCAATTGTTAATTTTATATGAAATTTGTCTTTGCTGAAATTTTGGTGTTTCTTATGCAAAAAAGATTTATCTTCTATTTTAATATTATCAATTTTAATTTCTTTTGTTAATTTCTTTTTTAAAATTTTTATTAATCCATTTATACTCATTAATGTTATAATATATAGAATATGGAGAATATTTGCGATTATAAAAATTGTAAAAAAATTGGTAAACACAAAGCGCCAATCGAAAAAGATAATAGCAAAAAATTTAGATGGCTATGTTTGGATCATATAAAAGAATTTAATCAAAAATGGGACTATTTTAAAGGTATGTCAGATCATGAAATATATAATTTTTTGAAATCTGACATGACATGGCATAAACCGACGCAGAGTTTTAATTCACCGGACAATTTTTTTAATATATTGTGGAAAAATACTCTTAATGAAGGAGAGAATATTTTAAATGGTAAGCATGGAAAGAAAATTAAAACAAAAATTAATTTTTCAAATAAAGATAGAGAAGCATTTAAAATTATTGGGTTAGAAGTTGGCGCAAAATGGAACATAATCCAAGATCAATTTAAAAAACTTGTCAAAAAATATCACCCTGATATGAATGCGGGAGATAAAAAATTTGAGGAGAAACTTAAAATAGTTACTCTAGCTTATACTCAGCTCAAGTTAGCTTATAAAGGAAAATAGATGACGCCGAATTTAGATATTAAGCCTGATATTAAAATTTCAGTTAATCAATCTTTTGGCATAGACACAAATATGCTGGTTGATGGTTTTTCAAAAAAAAACGAATATGTTCCTGAAATTGATAAAGATTATAAATTTGATAGAGATACTACACTTGCTATCATATCTGGCTTTGCTTTTAATAAAAGAGTCTTAATACAAGGATACCACGGTACAGGAAAATCTACTCATATTGAGCAAGTAGCTGCAAGATTGAATTGGCCATGCATAAGAGTAAATTTAGATAGTCATATTAGCAGAATCGATTTAATTGGAAAAGACGCAATTGAAATAAAAGATAACAAGCAAATTACAGAATTTAAAGAAGGTATGCTTCCTTGGTCAATACAAAATCCTGTTGCTTTGGTTTTTGATGAGTACGATGCAGGAAGACCGGATGTAATGTTTGTAATTCAAAGAGTTTTAGAATCCGATGGAAGTTTTACTTTATTAGATAAAAACAAAGTACTTAAGCAAAATAAATTTTTCAGACTCTTTGCAACCACTAATACGGTAGGACTTGGTGATACAAGCGGTTTATATCCTGGTACTCAACAAATTAATCAAGGACAAATGGACAGATGGAATATCGTAACAACTTTGAACTATTTGGATTTAGATAAGGAATTAGCGATTGTTTTGTCAAAAAACAAGAATTTAAATAATGTCATAGGCAAAGAAAAAGTTTCTAATATGATTAAGGTAGCTGGTTTAACAAGAAAAGGTTTCATGGCAGGAGATATTTCTAGTGTCATGAGCCCAAGAACTATAATTCATTGGGCGGAAAATTCAGAAATCTTTAAAGATACAGGATATGCTTTTAGGGTAACATTTTTGAATAAATGTGACGACTTAGAAAAGACTATTATTGCCGAATACTATCAAAGATGTTTTGGTGAAGATCTTCCAGAGTCTACTGTAAATATAAAAATATAAATGAACAAAGAAGAGACCCTAAAAGAAAAATTCAAAATTGCTTTAACCTCCACCATAAAAGTAATTTCGGAAAAGAATAAAATTGAAGTTAATTTTGAAAATAAAAATTTAAGTTCTAAGAATTTTAATTTTTTTGACTTGGACAACCTAAAGAGTATTGATGACTATACCAAAATCAGAGCTGAAACTGATTCTGAGGCTTTAAAGTTAAGATATTCCAACAGAAAAATTTATAAGAAAAATTTACCAAAAACTTCCACTGCAAAATCCCTGTATAATTTAACGGAAAAAATTAGATATGAAAAAATAGGTTCTAATAATCTTAGAGGTATTAAACAAAATCTTTTAAAAAATTACGAGATTAGACAAAAATACAAAAGAAAAGATCAACCAAATACTAAAGAAGATGTGGGTGCTAAAGAAGCTTTTGAATTATATCTATTAAAACATTTCCATAACGTTAAGCTCACAAAATTATCTAAAGAGATTTTAGATTTTTGGGAAAAAATGTTTGACAAAAAATTAAATAATAAAATAGATTTTTTCAAACAAAATATTCATAACCAAGAAATTTTCAATTCTGCCTTTTCCAAAATAATTGAAAGTATGGATATTGGAGAAAATTCTGAAGAAAAAGATCAAGAAAATGAGGGTGAAACGAATAATAATGAAAATCAAAATGATAACAAAAGTGAGCAAAATAATGACGAAAGAGAAAAAAACAAACTAGAAGTGGATCAGAATAGCTTTGAAACAGAATTTGATCTTAATAATGCTAAAATGGATGAAAGCTTAGTAAATCCAGATTTAGAATCTGATAATAATCCGGAAATAATAGAAAGGCGAAACTATCAGAAAGATAGTAGGAATCTTTATAAAATCTACACTGAAGAATTTGATGAAATCGCCAAGGCTAACAAACTGGAGACAAATGAAGAAATAATCAGATTAAGAAAAAACCTTGATCAACAATTAACAGGTTTTCAGAACGTAATAGCAAAATTGGCTAACAAATTACAAAGAAAATTGTTGGCAAAACAAAATAGATCCTGGCAATTTGATCTTGAGGAAGGGCTGTTGGATAGTTCTAAATTAACAAGAGTTATAATTGATCCGTTTAATCCACTTTCATTTAAGAAAGAAAAAAATACAGAATTTAAAGATACAGTAGTTACTCTGCTTATTGATAATTCTGGTTCAATGCGCGGTAGGCCAATCACTATCGCTGCTATTTGTGCTGACATCTTGTCAAGAACGTTGGAACGTTGTTCAGTTAAGGTCGAAATTTTAGGATTTACTACTAAAAATTGGAAAGGTGGACAAAGTAGAGAAAAATGGAATTTGAATAACAAACCTACTAATCCAGGTAGACTCAACGATTTGAGGCATATAATTTATAAATCTGCAGATTCTCCCTGGAGACAATCAAAAAAAAATATTGGTCTCATGCTAAAAGAAGGCATTCTAAAAGAAAACATCGATGGAGAAGCAATTAATTGGGCCCTTAACAGAATTAAAAAAAGAAAAGAAGAAAGAAAAATTATTATGGTTATTTCAGACGGAGCACCAGTTGATGATTCAACTTTATCCACAAATCCAGGAAATTATTTAGAAAAAAATTTAAAACAAACGGTCAAATTTATTGAAGACAAATCTAATATAGAAATTTTGGCCATAGGAATTGGTCACGATGTATCTAGATATTATAGTAAAGCAATCAAAATTGCTGATGTTCAAGAACTGGGCGATGTAATGATTGACCAACTAGGCAATCTGTTTAACAAAAAAACCTTAAAATCTTTAAATTAAATTCTTTTTAAATCAGTATTAAGCCAAGTTATATTAACAAGTGCACCGTTCATTTTTGAAGTATTTTTAAAATTTATTTTTCCATAATTTTTTTCTAATAATGTTTTGCCAATAAATGTTCCTAATCCCAAACCTGTTCTTGACTTATTTTCTTGAAAAGCAGATACAATATAAGGTTCGCCAAGTTTATCAATTATATCATTTGGAAAACCAGGTCCATCATCACTAATTTGTATTTCAGTATTTTTCTCATCACTTATTAGTCTTACTTCTACCTTTTGTTTAGAAAATTTATTCGCATTACCGATAAAATTTCTTAAACCATAATTTATTTCAATAGACCTTTTGAACTTAATTGAATTCTTATTTTCTGTAGTATTAAAAAAAAATTTTTTTTTGCTTATTTCTTGAAATGCTCGGATAATTTCACTTAAATAATCCTGAAAAGAAGCTTTAAAACTAATAAATTCATCTCCCAAATGTGGATTCATTGATAATTTTTTTAATATCTGATTACATCTATCACTTTGGCTAATTAATAAATCAATCTCTTTTTCTAATTTGTTGTTGTCTTTTAGTTCTTCTTTTAATTCTTTTGCAACTAAGGATATGGTAGATAACGGGGTTCCTAAAGAATGGGCTGCTGCGGCTGCCTGCGCACCTAATGACGACAACTCATGTTCTTTTGCCATAACATTTTGAATGTTATCTAGAGCTTCTTTCCTTTTTCTAGATTCTCCTCCAAATTTCGAACCAAAATAAACCAGAAATATTAGGCCTATAGTTATTGCCAATGGAATAGCATACAAATAATAATCGGGAACGTGGAAATGTAAATTCATCGGACTTGGTAAATCAAAATGAAAAAAGGTTAAAATAATTATGATAAATATAGTTATGATAGTTAAATTAATGGTACTGGATAATTTTAAATAGATTGAAGAAAATACCGAGGGTATAATCAGTAAAAATATGAATGGATTAGTTATTCCTCCCGTAAGATAGATTAAGATTCCCAATTGAACAATATCATAAGCTAAATAAATTGTGGAAAGGTTGTTGTTTAACTGATTTTGTTTTATTTTAAATTGAAGAAACAAATTAGTTAGAACGCCAGTACCCACTATAAAACTGCAAGCTAAGAAATAAAAATCAAATTCAAAAATTAATTTTGCAACATTAAGTGCAGCAAACTGGCCCAGTAGCGCTACCCACCTCAGTTTTACAAAAGTATCTTTATTAAGCTGAAAATCTTTCGAAGATTTAAACAACTTGCCTAAATTCATTAAATTAAATATCTAGATTTGAAACGTCCAAAGCTCGGCTAATAATAAATTCTTTTCTAGGAGCTACATCATTGCCCATTAAAGTTTGTATTAATTTTTGATCATCTTTAGATTTTATTTTTGTTTGTTTTGAATATTCAACTTTCAATAAAGTTCTAGTTTCTGGATTGAGAGTAGTGCTCCATAGTTCTTCTGGGTTCATTTCACCAAGACCCTTGAATCTTTGAATGCTCATTTTCGATTTTTCATTATCGATGAAAGCTTTATACTTATTGGAGTTCTTATCAATTTTTTTAGATTTCTCCGAAGATTTTATAATAAAGCTTTCTAGTTCTTTATCATCTTTAATATATACGTTTTTTGTTCCTTTTGAAATTCTATAGAGTGGCGGCTGGGCAAGAAAAATGTTGCCGTTTTCAATAAGTTTATAAAATGGATAGTTGTTAAAAAAAGTTAACAATAAAGTCCTTATGTGTGAGCCATCGACATCTGCATCAGTCATAATAATAATTTTGCCATATCTTAAATCGTCAATTTCGAAATCTTTTGGATCCACACCAAGTGCATTGATCAAGGTAACAATTTCATTTGATGACATCATTTTTAAAAGAGCTTTGGTTTGATATTCTTTTTCATTTCCATTTATTTTTGACAAGCCATTATTATCAATATGAGTATTTAAAATTTTTCCTCTTAACGGTAGGACAGCTTGAAATTTCCTATTTCTACCCTGTTTCGCTGAACCACCGGCCGAGTCTCCCTCCACAATAAATAGTTCAGTGTTTTGTGTTTTCCCATCTTGGCAATCAGCAAGTTTTCCGGGAAGCCCTGTTAATTCTAATGCTCCCTTACGTCTAACATTTTCTCTAGCTTTTCTAGCAACGTCTCTTGCTATAGCAGCATGAATTACTTTTGCTAAAACAACTTTGACAATAGAGGGGTTTTGATCAAACCAGGTGGATAATTTTTCATTAATAATTGATTCAATTATTAATCTAATTTCTGATGAAACTAGTTTATCTTTTGTTTGAGATGAAAATTTTGGATCAGGCATTTTGATCGACAAAACTACTGTTAATCCTTCCCTAATATCATCACCTGATAGAGCAATTTTATTTTTTTTCAGAAGACTGTTTTCTTTTGCATATCTATTGATCACTCTAGTTAATGCACTCCTAAATCCCAGTAAATGCGTTCCCCCATCTTTTTGGAAAATGTTATTGGTAAAGGCAAGCACTTCTTCAGAATAACCAGCATTCCATCTAATAGAACTTTCTACTATTACATCTCCCCTTTTGCCAGTGATTGAGATAGGTTTTTTGAATAGTTCATTTCCATTATTATTAAGAAGTTTTACTTTTTTATTATCTAAAAATTCTACAAATTCATCAATTCCACCATCAAATTTATTTACAAATTCTTTAGGTTTGGATCCAGTTTTGTCAATAATAGATATCCTTATACCTCTATTTAAATAGGCTAATTCTCTCATTCTTTTTTGAATGATCGTTGAACTAAATATTGTAGAAGAAAAAATTTCTTTTGAAGGTAAAAAATTTATCAAAGTGCCAGTTTTATTGGTTTTGCCAATAACTTTTAATGAAGAGAGGGCCTTTCCATCTTTAAATTCTATATAGTGCTCTTTTTTATCTCTATAAATTGTTAACTTTAATTTCTGGGATAATGCATTAACTACTGAAACACCTACCCCATGTAATCCACCTGATACTTTGTACGAACTGTGGTCAAATTTTCCCCCCGCGTGTAATTGAGTCATAATTACTTCTGCGGCAGATTTTTTTTCACCTTTATGGATATCTACCGGGATACCTCTACCATCATCAAATACACTTAAAGTTCCATCTTTATTAACTTCGATTTTTATATTTTTACAATAACCGGCTAAAGTCTCATCAATAGAATTGTCCACTACCTCGTAGACCATGTGATGCAATCCAGTACCATCGTCAGTATCGCCGATGTACATCCCGGGTCTTTTTTTAACTGCTTCTAAACCTTTAAGAACTTTTATTGAATCTGCTCTATAACTTCTTTTTTCTGATTTTGATAACATTTTTATTTTCTTTTGGAAAAGGAGAAATTAACATTTTTTTGAATCTAAATAAAATAGTCTAATTTTTTATACTCAAAATAACGCTGATAACTCTAGTCAATTTAAACTTTTTATAAATTTATTTCTTATTTATCAATTTATTGAAAAAAACTCAATTTTAGACACAAAATAAAGAGGGAGTGGGCTTATGCCAACACTCCCTCTAAACTTGTTCAAAAAAAAATAATTTAAATTATTTTGGTGATCTTTTTACTACTGCTGAGACCACACATACCACACTACTGCGGCTAGAACTACCCATTCCATAAATCACTCCTTTTAATTTATTTAACGAATCTTGTTCAACATACTACTCAAGATTTCTTATATTAAAACCAATTAATTTTTCAAAACGGAAAAGTGTAGAGAAAAGAGGTCATTTCAGCCCATATTCTGCTCCTTGGTGCACATTGTGCACACCCAAATCGGGCGAGAGTGCACCAAGATAATATCTTAGAATACGATTTATATCAGAAAATCTATTGATTACTGATTTTGAAAATACCAAACTAAAGCTGCTCCAAGTATAACAACTGTCCACATAAGATTCTCCTTTCAATTATCGATATAACTTAATTAAATTATAGCCTAACTTAAGAATTTTAACATTAAAGTCAATTAATAAAATCGTTACACAATCAAAACTAATTTATTTTAAAAATTTTACTGATTTATATAATATGCTGCTGCTATTATACCTGCGAGTACAAGCCATTCCATAAATCACTCCTTTTAATTTATTAAACAAATCTTAATCAATATATAACTCAAGATTTTTTATATTGAAACCAATTAATTTTTCAAAAGAAAGAGAGAGAGGAAGTCATTTTAAACCATATTCACACAAATAATCACAATATTTTTCATCTTTTCATAAATCTTTAAATCTTCTAACAAATTATTTTACCTATTTTTATTAAATAATCTAAAAAATATATCAAGTAATCAACAAACCTTAAGTTAACCAAAATTTATTATACATCGTTCAAGTTCCTTTATAGGTAAATAGATGTCACCAAATTTTTTCTGATTTTCATCTATCTCTTTTGTTTTTATTAATCTATAATTTAAATTATTTATCTGACTTATTCTTTTATTTACATTATTTGGATGTGTTGATGGCTTTATTTCAATAATATTTGTATTTGGTTCACAAAATGCAAGGTTAGCAAACGCTGCACCGTGAGCTCCAATAACAAATTTTGCATTATTAAAAAGATAAATTTGTTCAAAGAAGGACAGTTCTCCAGTTCTGTATTTTGAAAAACCTTTTTCTTTTAAAAAATTAAAAACTTCATTATTATTTTGAATTTGACAATGTTTAAATTTAGATTCCGTTCTATCAATATAAATTTTTTCATTATTTTTAAATTGTTTAGCACACTTTAAATAGATATCTCTTAGCCAATGAATAATCCAAGTAGGTAAAAATTCTACTTCATCATGAATGAATCCTTTATGATACCAAGGGTGATCAACAACGATAAGTTCCCTTGCTTCAACATGTCTGTTTATATTGCTATTTAAAATTTTATTTTCATCGATATCTAATATTGAAAGAGTTTGTTTTTGAAAATTTTGCAAGCTTGGAGCGTAAAAGAAATCTATTTCTTTTAATGGATAATGTTCTGAGCACAATTTTATTTTTGGCAAAATATCAAATAGCCAATGTAAATAATTTTTATTGCCACTTGCTCCCTGAACTAAGGAAAGGACTCGTCCATTTATTTTTTTTTTTATTCTCGGAGTTCCTTTGGTTAAAACTATATTTTCCTCGGCATTTTTTAATTCTCCAGAAACTTGTTGGTATGAAGCTTCGTTGATTAAAGTGTTGCCATCAATAATTGCAACATGTTCAACGTAGTTCGTATAAACTCTACCATTTTTAATTTTGTAAGAAAAATAATTTTTAGAACCTTTAATATCTGAGACAATATTTTCAATTTTTTTTTTAATAATATTATTAGAAATAATACCATTTCTTTCACACTTTATACTTCCGTAAATTAGTATGAAAACTAATTGAAAAATTTTTTTAAAATAAAATTGAACTTTTTTTTTAAATTCTATCATATAAGTATATTGACTTTAAAATATAAAAAAAAAAATAAACAAACTACATTTATTTTGCTTAATCGATAAATAATTAAAAAATTTATGTTTATTGGATTATTATCTTTGCATCAATGATGTTTAAAACTTTTTTAGGGCAATTTTTGATGATAAAAGATCCTTATTAAAGGACTGTACCTTAATATGAATATTTGTGAGTAATATGAATAAAATTGTATTAATTAAAGAAAAAAACTTTTATGGATAAAAATTTAGAAATATTTTGTGTTACTGATAAACATTTTAATTTTTTTAAAGATATTAAATATAAATTCGCTGCTGTGGGAAAAAATAATTTTCCATCCAATTATATAACTTGTAATACAGGTGAAAATATTTTTTACAAAGAAGAGTATTACTCTGAATTAACTTTTCATTACTGGTTCTGGAAAAATTTATTAAATAATTATTCTGATGAAACTTGGATTGGATTCTGTCAAAAAAGAAGATTTTGGTTACAAAAAAAAGAAGATCTTAGTTTAAAAATAAATGAAAATATTAAAGATAAATTTCTTTATAAAATTCCTGAAGAGTGTAAACAATTTGATGCAATAATTTGCGAACCCATTGGGGTAAGTGGTCCTAAATTTATGAAAGTTCTTAAACATGGTTACAAAAATTTATTAAAAGATCCATCTATAATTTTTGATAAAAAAAAACAAACTATAAAACTTCATTTTGATATGTGCCATGGACATGGCATTATTGATTTAGCAATTGATGTAATGCATTCAAAAGACAAAGAAGATTTTAAAAAATTTATTTACAACTCAATAAGTTATAATCCACATATAATGTTTATATCCAAACCAAATATTACCAATAGATGGTTTTCTGATCTTTTTAGCTGGTTAGAAAATTGTGAAAAAATTATTGGATTTAAAAAACTTAAAGGATATAACAAAAGGATATATGCCTATTTGGCCGAAAGATATTTGTCTTTTTGGTTTAAGAAATACACAAGCAGTATTGATTGGCCCCTGGTTTTTGTAGATATGGAGAGAAGCACTACGTACTGAAAAAATTCAATAATCAATTATTATAGAGTAATTATTTAATTCAATTTATAATAAAACTTCTTACTATTAAAATAAATGTCCAAATTTAAAACTATTGAATTAAAAATAAAAAAATTTTTGATTAATAATCGATTAAGCTACAATTTTTATAAAATATTCAAACTAATTAACAACAAAGGAAAAGGAAATTATTTTGGAGAATTTGGAGAAGATATACTCATAAATAGGTTTTTTAGAAAAAAAAATGATGGGTTTTATGTTGATATTGGATGCTATCATCCAACCAAAGGTTCGTTAACATATTATTTATACAAAAAGGGCTGGAGAGGTTTGAATGTTGATTTGAGCAAAGTTTCCATTGATCTATTCAAGTTGGCTAGACCTAAGGATTATAATGTCCATGCAGCAGTAACTAATTTTGATGGAAAAACTCATTTTTTTGAAAATGGCATGATTAATCAACAAAATACTTTAGAAAATAGTGGAACCAATTTGAAAAAAATTAAAATAAATGCCTTTAAATTACAAACACTTTTGGACAAACTAAATATTAATCATATTGATTTCTTAAATATAGACGTTGAGGGCTCCGATTACAAAGTTATATCAAATCTTAGTTTAAATAAAATTCGACCAAAAATGATATGTATAGAGGAAAATAGGTACGATATTAAAGATATTATAAATGACACAATACAAAATTTTATGAATTCCAAAGATTATTTTCTTTTTTCAAGAATGGGTGTTTCAAGTATTTATATTGATAATCATTTAAAAGGTGAAATGGAAAATATAATGAATATAACAAATTAATTAATACAAGTTGAATAAACTGACAAAATTAATGTGGGTATAAAAAATAATCTAACATTTGTTATAGTTACTTATGAAAGTGACAAAATAATTGATGATTGTTTATCATCAATTCCAAGTAACTATCCAATAATAATAATTGAAAATTCAGGGAAAAAAAAATTTCAAGAAAAAATTGAAAAAAGATATCCCAATGTTAAATGCAAAATAGTGAAAAAAAACGATGGGTATTGTTTGGGAAATAATCTTGGAATAAAATTATCAAAAACAAGATTAGTTTTTATATTAAATCCAGATGTTCGTTTACAAAGTGATACTTTGAAAGAGTTAGATGAAGTTTTAAATGAAATCAAAAATTTTGCGATATTAGCTCCTACCTTAGAAAATAATAAATTGAAAGAAGGCTTTGGCTTAACAAAAAATTATGGGTCATATAAAAAAACTTTAAATACAACTTCAGATTTTTTTAAAGTTGATTATATACAAGGTTGTGCCTTTTTATTGGATAAAACTGAATTAAAAAATATTGGTTTTTTCGATGAAAATATTTTTATGTATTTTGATGATATTGATTTATGTAAAAGAATTAAGAATTTAGGAAAAAAAATTTATGTTTCTAGAAA
>Ga0187827_10005091_pt1 | contig 15716 bp, 11 predicted proteins | sample ETNtaG_39_FD_167969 | JGI IMG/M metagenome (GOLD analysis project Ga0187827, IMG submission 167969) | Marine microbial and viral communities from oxygen minimum zone, Eastern Pacific Ocean - ETNP2014_SV_150_PacBio MetaG (Illumina Assembly) | ecosystem: Environmental > Aquatic > Marine > Hypoxic...
AGTATTCTAATAAATTTAATTTTCTACTATCTGAAAGGGATCTGAAAGAATAAAAAGGTCAAGTTATTTTTAAAAATAACTTGACCTGTATGGCTCCCCTTGTAGGTTCTCGTTCGAACCGCTTTTGGAAAGATTTAAAGAAGTTTAGGAAATAAAAATTAGAAGGAACGGATGGGGCGGACTCTCTGTGCACCATGCTTCCAAACGGCAAACACGCCACCATATTCAAAAAGGTCGCGCCAAGCGTTATAATTATCGAACTCCGAGGAAGACCAATACCAGTTATCGCTAAAACCTCCTATATTACCCTCTATGCCACCATTTCCTATGGTGTTATACATTTCGTTTAGTTCATCTATTGATGGTAAATACCAGTCGCTGTAGCTATTTATTTCAGAATCCAAAGCAGCCTGTGCGGCTGTTATACCTCCTTCTTCTGTAGTACATCCTTGGTTTACTATATCCATTGTATTCTGATATCCTGTGCCCATCGATGTTCCATCTGCCCCAGACGCAAGCATTCCATAACAACCCCACTCATATTGACCTATATCTTCTAAAGCAGAAATTAATCCATGATTACCTGATTCATCGACATAGAATACTACTCCTCCAAAACAATTATCTCCAATTTCTGGATTAGTTAAACATTTTATTTCTAGTGTTAAATCTTCAACCTCCTCCTGCAGAGAAACAATATTATCCTCAGGAATATCATTCACATACCAATCACACAAACTAAAGCCTTCTATTGCCTCAGTAAGTTTAATCTGATAACCAAAACCTGGGATTAAATCACCTATTCCATTAAAGCCGAATTCAGTCATGTATACAGCACCATTGTAATCCTTTACTATTATAATGCTTTCTGTATGATTTGATATACCTTCAATAACATCTAATGGCTCTGGACAACCATAACCAAACATGTTCCAACCTGCAGTTAAATAAATTGACGTGTTCCAAGTATTCAACACCTCATAAATTGAAGAAACCGCATTTTGAAGTATATCTTCTGAATAAACACAAGAACCATCATCTTCTGTCGCTGAAGAATGATAGTTGGCAGCTAATGAATCAGGACAGCCTATAGTTAAATCATTGATTGTAAATGTACGAATAGGACGAACCATACCAGGATCATAATTATAGTAGCCATTCGTATAACCATTAATAAAATAGACGCCCCAAGCGTGGCGATCATCGTACTCTGAGGAAGACCAATACCAGTTATCAGTTAAAGCGCCTATATTTCCATTTTCAGACGACTCTCCAATTGTTATAAACATTTGAAACAATTCACCTTGTGAGGGTAAGTACCAGTCGCTGTAGCCATTTATTTCAGCATCTAAGACAGCTTGTGCAGCCGTTAAACCGCCATATTCAGTTTGGCAACCTTGGTTTATAATATCCATAGTGTTTTGTAGGCCTGCACCTATCCATTTTGCATCTGCTCCACTTACAAATTCCATCCAACAACCCCACTCAAAAAAATAGTCAGAATCATCACCAATTAAATCTTCTGTCGCAGCCACCAAACCATTCAGTCCTGTTTCATCTACATAAAAAACAATTCCTCCATAAGCCTCATCACCAATTTGAGGAAGTGTTTGCCCAAAAAAAACAAGAGGAATAAATAGAAGTATAGAAAATAGTTTTTTCATAGCCTTGGGGAATTAAGAAGCTTAAAGATACGAAATAAAAAAGGTCAAATGATAACTGAATATCATTTGACCAATAAGGCTCCCCTTGTAGGTTCTCGTTCGAACCGCTTTTGGAAGGATCTTAAGAAGTTTAGAGAATAAAAAAAGTAGTATTCCTGATGAGAACAAAAATCTTTCTTATGTCAATTTTGAATTGATTCTGAAATCTTAACTACTTTATTTAGTAATGCGATCTTTTTATATTTAGTATCGTGTATTTCAAAATAATCATACATTCTTCTTAGCGAAGACCCAACACCATCAACACTTAACATAGCCTTTTCAGAAATTTCTTTATTCATTATTGTTGGATATTCCAATAAAATTTGGAGGATAGTCCAATCTGTTTTATTTAAAACTCTGTTTATGTAACAATCAATTTTTTCTTTATCTAATTCAAATTTGTCGAGCGAAACAACACTAAGATTTTGATTTTTTAAAAACTTAATTTCCTCAAGTAATCTATTTCTTTGTTGAGAACTTTTCTTGTTTCTCAAAAAAAAGAAACCCAAAACAATTAGTATTACAATTGTAAAAAAAACAATTATAAAAGAAGACCTTTTAACTTGTCTAACTTTTAATAAAACTTTTTCCTGCTCGTGTTCTAATTGACTTGCAAATAATTTAGCTTCGTATTCATTTTGAACAGCCTCTCTTACAACCTTAAAGCTATTTTTTATTTGGTCTAAACTGTCGGAGTAAGCTAATAAAAGCTCATGCATATTTAAAGATAACTCCCATTTTTCTTGGTACTTATATGCGTGGTATAGAAATTCATAAACTAACTTTTTAATTTCAAAGTCTGCGCTTTTAAAGACTTGATTCATTAAACCCTCCATCGCTTTTATACCCTTATCTTTATCATTGGTGTACTTAATTTGTGCTTTAAGAACTTTTGATGATAAAATACCGGATTTAGTGTTTAGCTGCTGATTAAGTTCTAAACTTTTTGTTGCAAAAACATCTGCTGCCTCTACTTCGTTTAACTCAAGTTTTATTTGACCTAACAATAAATAGCAATCCTTAATGTAAAATACATGATGATTTATGTTTAGTTTTTTTATTGCATCATTAAATGACATTTCAGCATTATGATAGGATTCTTTTTTAAAATGAATAAGACCAATATTCATTGAAATTAATGCTACATGCAAATCAGAGGCATCTATAGATGCAGAGATAGAGGCCTCTTTTGTTTTACCGTATGCAATCAAAGCTTTATTGTAGTGGGTTAAAGCTAACTCATAATTGCCAATACTAGAATTAATAGCTCCTATTGCTGTTAACATTCTGCCTTCACCATCAAAATCATTTTCTTTAATGAAAATATTTTTTGCTTCATTATAAGACTGTATCGCTTCAAAATATTCCTTTTGATCTAAATGAATGTTTCCTAAATTGCCTATCACAATTGCCTCAAGTCGAGAATTATTCAACTTTTGAGCAGCAGCTCTCGCTAATTTATAATTACTTAGGGCGTCTTGATGTTTCCTTTGGTTTCTGTAAATATTACCCTTTCTAAGTTGTGCACGATAAATCTGCCTAACTGCATTCTTCCTTAGTGCTAAATCATAATAATAATTGAGGCTTGAAAGAACTGAGTCGGGCAATACATGAACGTATAATTCATAGTATTCATCTAATGCATCAAACCTTATAGAATCTGATAAACTATCATTTTCCCATAGTAATCTTAAGGAATCTTGAGCATTTGAGGTTGAATAAATACCTATTGAACAAAGAAATAAAGCTATTATATATAATCGCTTTTTCAATTATTTTGAGATGTATTTCTTTTCCACGCTACCATCACTATAGATATAAAATAATACTGTGTTTGGTTTAACATTTGTTTCTCTACCTAATATATCAACCACTCTAATCAAAGATGGTTTAGTCTTAAAATCAACATCGTCGATACCTAAAACCCCATTTTGATCTACACCCACATTCTCGTGCACAAAGGTCCATCGGCCATAAAGTGTTCCAGTTGGGTAATAATCTTCTTTCCAGTACAGTTGATCTAGAATCAAGCAATTAACTGGGTTGCCTTCATAGGTGGCAGAATCATTAACTAGATGTGCGCTAACATTCAAGGTGTCGGTCAGTTGTATGTTGGGTTGGAAGGCAAAACGATTGTAGTCGACTACACTCTCTTGAGCAATAATATTACCTTGGCTATCTGTAATTTTCCAATCAATAACATTATATTCTCTTGGGTGGGTAAGGTAGTGACCCGAATGGTAAATGTCAACAATGTTTGTGTCTGAAACATTAACAACTAGCCCCATCCAATCACAGGGTACTGTACTAATAACTTCTTGTGCTTTTGTCATCTGACTTAAGCCGAAAGCAATAACTGTTAATAGAAAAATCTTCTTCATAATTTTTGTTGTTTTTGTTATTTATATGCAATAATGATACAAATATTTAGGTTTTACTTCACGCCTAGGGGTGAAACACGTTATTGTAATCTTTTGTTTTGAAAAATTATATAAAAAAGGTCTAGTTAATTTTAAAATTAACTAGACCTATAAGGCTCCCCTTATTGGTATCTAATCTAAGATTCTGTGTTTTCCCGTCATGTTTCTAATATTATCAACATGCCGCCTATGATAATCTATATTTGCACCATTCTTTACAGCTTGTTTTAATATGTCAACTACTGCTTTTTTACTTTCATAAGGAGCCGGAGGGTTATAGTCTTTTATTGTATTTAAGGCTTCTAAAATTCTATTGGGCTTAACAATAAATGTACCCTCTGGGACATAATTAATATCTTTTAATTCGCAATCGCCGTAAAATACTATTATTGAAAAGAATGGAATTTTCTCAAATTGACTAAGGCTATTTTTAAGGCTTAAAATTTGACTGTTAATCTGCTTAATTGGATTATAAAAACGATACTTTTTCTTACCATAAGCCATAACCTGTTACTTTAGATACCAACCGAGAGGATGTGTCTAAAAAGCTTGTTCCACCTGTTTTAAAACCTTTTAATGAAGCTGAATTACGCTTTTGGGGTAAATACGGTATTAACCAATCCATTTTACATCGCTTCAAGGTAAAATCCCTAACGCAGTTTAATGGAATTAGCAAAGATGGAAACTCTTATGCCATTAAAAGCTCAGAGAGTGAACCCATGTTCGCTTATGTAAGTAAACGTTTCCTGAAAGTTTACAGACCTTTTTCCAAAAGACGATTTTATTATGCAGGAGATTTGAAAGAAGGTTATTGCTTCGGTTTAAAACAACTTCCAGTTAGAGGGGACATTCTCTTTATCACTGGTGGCGAAAAGGATGTGATGAGTTTAAGTGCAAGAGGCTTTAATGCTATCTCATTTAATTCAGAAACGGTACGCATACCAAAGAGTTTGATTAGAAGACTTAGCTTTAGATTTAAACACATTGTACTACTCTATGACAATGATGCTACTGGCTTAAAAGCCATGGACAAGCAAGTAGAGTTGTTAAAAGAGTTTGAAGTGAAAAAGCTTGTCCTCCCTGTTATGAAGTTTAAAGACAAAAAGGATATATCCGATTTCTTTGAACTGGGACATTCTTCAGAAGAATTGATGAAGCTCTTTCGAGAAATGTTAGATCATCAGTATGAAGAAACCATGAGTATGCTGGCTTCGTGTGAAATCAATTTTGATCATCCACCTGAATCACCTGAAGCTGTAATAACCATCAATGAAGTACCTATTGGATCATCTGGAAATCTATTGGCTATTACTGGATCTGAAGGATCTGGAAAATCAAACTTCCTGGGTGGGCTCTTAGCAGGAACATTAGGATCTGGAGAAGTTGAGATTGACACATTGGGTACAGAAGTTACCAGAAATGAAACTGGAAAAGCCGTTTTATTCTACGATACCGAACAATCTGAAGAGCAGCTCTACAAGAATCTAAAACAGATAACGAGAAGAGGTCAGGTTGACAGACCGCCCAACTGGTTTAAAACCTATGGTCTTGTCAGCATGGAGAGAAAAGATAGGTTAACAAGCATTCTACACTCTATGGATAGATTCTATTACGAGTATGGTGGCATTCACATGGTAGTGATTGATGGTATTGCAGATTTAGTTGGCGGTGTAAATGATGAAGAGCAATCTGTTGGTCTGGTTGAAGAGTTATTCAGACTGGCTGGTATCTACAAGACTTGTATTATTTGTGTACTTCACCTGAGTCCTAGTGGTTATAAACTTCGTGGACATTTAGGATCTGAAGTACAAAGAAAAGCTGCTGGGATTGTTTCGGTAGAAAAAGACGATGACAAGCAAGATTCAATTATCAAAGCATTGAAAGTTCGTGATGGATCACCTCTGGAAGTACCACAAATCATTATTAGCTGGTCAGATGAACAGAAATTCCATGTGTATGTAGGAAATAAAAGTCAAGCCAGTCCTAAACAACAGAAAATAGAAGAACTCTCAGATATAGCTAGACATATTTTCATTGAAGGAAATCCAAAACTGTACAAAGAGATCATTGCAGAGCTTCAAGAGCGGCTAAATGTAAAAGAAAGACAAGCTAAAAACTATCTAAAGTTTATGAGAGAACATCAAATCATTGGGATTTCATCAGATCAATCGAATACATATAAGTTAAAAGTCAGATCACTTTAGGATGAAATTTATTCCATTTAATAACTAACTAGGAAATACTTTTGACTTATTTATGATTTTGCCTCAGAGGATGGGCATTAATGGGAAAATCCCGTTTTCTTTAACTAAATGTTCCTCACTTCGCAATAAACCCCGACTTAGTTCGGGGTTTTATCTTTAATATTAAGACTACAATATTTAAGTAAATCACTCTTGGTTTTACCTGGTCAACATGACCCGGAATAGGGTGGTCAACATCGCCGGAATTTCCAGATATTCATCATTGTATAATTTCCATCAAGGCCAAAAGAACCATTTCCTGTCATTTCAGCAGTTGTATACCCCCAATCTCCATTAACTTCTACAAGATTTTCAGAACTAAACCCATTTCTCCACCATGCCCCAAATTTAGAATAGGCACCATTCGGGTCAATATATGAAATAGGACTAATCCCCATTCCCATATTAGGGCTCCAAATATCACTTCCGGTCTAATAAATTAAATAAACGTTTCTTACGTTCCATTTTAATTCCCGTTAATTGTCTTAAAATCTGTTCCAATTTAACCGAGAGCAAACAAGTTAATAGTAACTCTTCTCCCGATTTCAAATAAATCCGGGCGAAATAATAAGACTCTATTCCTAGAATGGGGATTCCGCCTTTATCGAGACTAGCAGACTTATAGACGACAATTTCCTCAATCTCTTCACTCTTATAAACAGTTTCTTCGCCCCTCTTACGCCTTATAAGCTCGCTAGCACTCAGCTCATATTCCTCACCTCGGTTTTTTAACCAATACTCCATATGCAAATACAGAGAAGGAAGACTATACACTACCCAATAAATTCCAAATATCACAATGGCATCTGAATCAAAATTAAAGTAAAATAGTGATCCTGTAAATAAAACAGTAACAATCAATAACGATAATAAGGCAACAAAATGTGCATAAGAAGTTATTTTTAATATTTTACCAGAAAGGACGCCATCCATTTCTTAAGCCATTTTCAAAGTTTCATTGAGATTAGGTAGATTACTCAAAAGCATCTTTCAATTAATACACATTCAATTTAACTCAATCATATTCTTTAATTTTAATTACCCTTCCAAATTCATCCCAATAAGTCCACGTTCCAGTTGGTTTACCATTCTCATAATAATACTCCATCTCCTTTATTCCATCGGAATACCATGTTTCACTTTTCCCGTGAAACACATTATCACGATAGGACAAAACACTCTGCAATAATCCAGAAGGATAATACTGCTTAACAACTCCTGTCCCATCAATAATCTTCTGTGTTCCTTCTTCATCCCAATAATTAAAATTAATCAGTTTTCCTTTTGAATATTCTTCAATTGACTTCCTATTACCACTACTATAAAAGTGCTGCCATAGCCCATCCATTTTTCCATGTGTATATTTCCCCTTTGCTTGTAATTTTCCGTCAGGATATAATGCTCTAAAACCTCCCATAAATTCATCATTTTTCATAGAATACTCTTCTTTAAGGGTACCATTTGAGTAATAACATCTATGAACCTCTACCTCACATGAATAGAACAATGTGAGTGCAATTATAGAGACACATATTTCTTTAACATAAATCATTTTTACACCTTTTTTTATTCAAATCCACTATACGATCCTTGTACTGGACCTATAGTAAAATCTTATTTTCACTAATACTACAAGTTTATAGTCTTTTCCACAAATATGTCTGAGAAGTGAAGAATGGTACCATTTAGCAGAGTTTTTTAATTAACGTAAACTATTATCTATAAATTTCTTTCTATCAAAATTTTGAAATTGTAATTCAAAAAAATCAATATTCTGTTCAGGGTATTGCCTCTTAATCCTCTCCAATTCTAATGACACATTTTCAATTTCGTCTAACAACAACATCAAAAAAAGACGATTAATATCAACATTAAAATCATTTACAATATTTTGATTATAATAAGTCAGCACATAATCATATTTCTCTATAGCTGTTTGATTACTCCCTGTCTTCTCATAAATAAACCCTTGAGATACAATCGCTTGTACGTAACTTGAATCAGCCAACAACAGTTTATCAAGAGTTTTAATTGCTTCATCAAAGCGACCTAATTTAAAGTACAATCGTGATAAATTATTATAAACATTTATATTATTTACATCTAACACAATTGCTTTTTCCATTAAATTTACTGCTTCCAAATATACCATTGTATCATTTTCAGTTGTCAGAAAAAAGCTATTTTCTCTTAGCAAATCAATCGCAGCTTGGAAAAATATTCTAGAACTATCTATTCCTTCAGTTTCTGAAGGATAAAAAGATGAAATTGTATCGAGACTCAATAACTTGTTATCTTTTTCAATTTGCCCATGATTTTTATTATCCGATAAACAAGATGATAAACAATACATTAACATAAAAAAAATAAAACCCTGTTTTAAACACATCATTACCAACTTAATTTATATGATTGATTGAAATACTCTCCGTTAAAATAACCAGCACCTGTATTAACTTCATAGCCAATATATATTTCCATATCAACAACACCAGTCCTAGGTATATTATAACGTGCATAACCAATAGGTTTATAGATACTACGATAAATATTATCAAGTTCTGGATTAACATTAAGCCGAACCATAGTTTCTTTACCATATACCCGAAATCTTACAACCCCTTTATACTCATAATTTATATTCTTTTCTGCGTGAAATACTTGTGCATAAACTGAAACTTCACCATCATCACTTATTGAAAACCTTCCATTTACTTGAGCTGAAGAACGTATTCCTACGCCATCTTGTAAATCATAACGGAAACCTATACCGTTATCAAAATATTCTCCTTGACCTCGTCTATAAATACCATCCCAATCTCTAATAATATCCGGCATCTGATAATCATATGAAATTGAAGTTAACTGAATTGCCATATTACCAAATCCACTACCAAAAACATTTCCAGTCCCCTCTGCCGTTAAAGTAATTTCATCCAGCATTGTATGTGATATTGGAGGATCTGGATCTCCTGAAAAGCCTCCATTAGGATCTACCAAAGAAACGGGATTATTTCCCATACCCATATAGGAACTAAAATACTGCCCATAGGGATCCATTGAGTTCCACCTTGCTATACGGGCATCCCACTGACGTAGTTCAAAGCTGTTAAAGCTGGTCTCGCCATCTTTCTCTGCATACTGCCCTTGATAGCCGTAGCGGTATGATTCTTCATATTCTTGTCTTCCCGGCATTGGCATTCCAAAGGGGTAATAATCTGAAACCACAAGGGTTTGTGCTTGATTATTCTCATCCTTTTCGCGCTCTATAACAGCTCTTACCGTTCCTAAATGATCGGTAAGTTCGTAAGTTTTTTGCCCATTATTATCAGCTTGGTATTGTCCTATCCTACTTGCTCCATAAATAGGAACTTCTGTTTGAGTGGATAGAGCAGACTCTTGTGTTAGATCCTGTTCATACAAACTCAAGAGATTTCCTGAAGCATCTCTTATATACCATGTAGCATGTGTTTGAAGATTTGCATTGTCGGTATCATACAATACCTTTTTTGATCTGAAGCCCTTATCGTCGTAAAAGTATTCTGCTACGGGTTCTGTATGACTTGCGTCTTTATACACACCTGTTAAAAGACCGTAGGCATCGTAGGTGTAATAGTGACCTTCTTGGTCGTTATACACAAGCTGACCAATCTCATTATATACATAGTTGTCATTTTCCTGAGACGCTATATCTCCCAACCCTTCATTATCATGTAGCACATCACTGATATGTGTGAGCTTATTGTCTACCCTATTCCCATCTTCATCTTCTAAGTAATGATAGTCCATAACATCCATTACATTCGTTAGATTATTTGATGCATCAGTATAACCATTTCTATGTAAACTCAATAGGTTACCATTGGCATCGTAAGTAATGTTACTCACCTTATAGTCTTCATTACTATTTGGCATAGTATTAAATGAAAAAGAGAAGGTATTTGGACCAATCACATCCCCTTTTTCTACGGTTTGATACTCATCGAGCATGGAGCAATATACAGCTCCTGGCTCAGCATTCTGGCAAGAATTTGGATGATAGCTTCCAAAAGTAGCCCCACTCAGCCAATTATGATGTTCATAATCGTATTTATAAATATTCTGCTTGCCTATATTAGCTAAGCTCATACCTTGAGTGTTCCACCGAACAGAAGAGATGTTTCCAGCGAAACTACTTTGATTAGGTGTCGTGTAATTTACATGAGTACCTGCTCTAACGTAATCTCCACTATAGTAGTCTATGCTCATCCCAAATACATCTGTTGCAAACTCATTCTGTCCATCCTCTCCTGGATCGGTAAATAAATTTGTGGCTGTTGCTCCAATGTTTGGTGAATTGATACTTTTTAACTGACCTTGCACTGTATAAAGATAATCAATTCCTTGAAGGTCTTCGGCAAGCTCTACTCGTTTAAGTGGTCCATGCAAATAGTATTGATATTCTGCTTCCTTTTGCCAATTGGTGGCATCTGTACTGGTTTCAACCTTTAAAAGTCGATTGTCTGCATCATACTGATACTTGTGATAAAAAGCTTCTAATGAGTTGTCCTTTTGATAAATCACTTGATGAACATTCCCCTTTTCATCATAAAGGTAATCTACTGTCTTTACCCCTAAACCTTCTACCTTCTGTACCATCCAAGTAGTTCTTCCCTGCTCATCATAACTATACCAAGTGGTGTTTGTATGAGGCTTATCTGTCCAGCTTTTAGAGAGTTTACCTCTAACAAATCTTTGTCTGTAATCAACCTCGCTTAATCCTGTCTCTTCTTCAAAAGCTAAATCAGGTTTGTCGTAACTGTAAAAAGTGTTCTGATGACAATAACTATCGTCTAAACCATCCTCTTGATTTAGCAGCATCAGTGTATTTGTTGCCCCTTCTATATTTGCTGTAAAGGAAGGCTGTCCATGTGCTATAAAGTGTACTAAGGGTATTTCGCTATTGCTAGATGCATAGTAAGTATTACCATGTGCCATATGGCTTACCAAAGGATTCCCTGAACCAAATGCCTTATACTCTCCAACCTCAATGACTCTTCCTATATTATCGTAATTGGTGTAAGAAAAATCTAAACTCTCTTTTTGTTTAGCATTCTGAGAAAAACGCAAAGAACCATCTTTTCGATAATTGTACTCGGTCAACCCACCATCTGGTGTCGTGGAAGACAGCAACCAACCCAGAGAGTTATACTCATAAACATCCTCCATATGGTGATTAATGGTATTCGATTCATAATTAACCGCCTCTAACTCTATTTCATATCCCGATAAAAAATCAAAGTCATCTTGGGTTAATTCTGCCACAGTAATAGCTACGTTACCATTTTGCTGATCTTCCAATGGCTCGTATATGTGCCAAATCCTTTTTTCCAAACTTAATAACTCTATACTTACTTCATTGGTCAAAGCTCGTATTGCACCTGAAATCACCCCCTGCTCATCATATGGCTCAACAGACTCTGTCTGAAAATCATCGTTCGAACATCTCATCAAACTAATTGTCCCTTGATTAATAACATCTGGACTATCTCCACTTGAAAGACCTGAAAAAACATTAAAATTTATATGATAATTATAACAAGTATTATCAAGAGTACCATTACCTGGCTCAGGTCCTAAACTCTGTAATGATGTAGGTAAAGAGTTATTTAAACTTGTACTGTATGCATATGAAGACCCTTTTTGTAAAACCTTTTTATTTTTAACATACCTACTTGCTCTTTGTATTCTATTACTTTTGTTAGATACTACTGTTACTTGTTGTCGAAAAACTGGTCGAATAGAGGATTCTTGTTCGAGCATATATGCTTCTCGCATTTCAAGAGGGATATCAAACACTGTTACACCTCCATCATCATTCAAGCCTATTTGTTTAAATTTCACTATTACATCTGTATACACTTGATCAAATGTTGGCTCACTTAACATATAATCCATTTGAACAGCTTCCATATTATCTACCTCATAACTTACATCACATGGTGTTTCAAGCAATCCCTCACAATAAAACGGTTCAGAAAATTGATCCACAGTAGTTGGTAGATCAAACCCATATTCTAAAAACACCTTTTCAATGCCTAACGGTGGAACTGTCCTCACTAATCGACCTGCTTTATCATAATAATTCAAAGCAAATTCATAATAGTTTAAATTATAGTTTACTTCAATATCAACATTGCCATTTGTAGAATAACCACTTGTCTCGATGATTCGATAAAATCCAGGCTCTATACCTGGGCTTGTACCCGTATACTCTTGCACTCCTGAAAAGCTAACATACTTATTGGTCTGGAGATTTAATATCTTATAGACAACCGTCCCATCGTTAAACAGCTCCAAGGAATTCTCACACCCTTTGGGAAGATGAACATCTACATAACCCAACTCTCCTATATAAGAGCTCACTGCAAGTGTGTTTTGATTTTGATTATCAACCTGTCCTGCCATACAAGTGGCGATTAACTTTCCATCCAAATCCGAAAAACTAACGACTTGCTTTCCATCAGGGTCTATATTGATTGTTTTTATAATCTGATAACCTGGCTTTTCATCACTCTCAATCCAACTCTGAAGCGGACCATACACATACATAAGTTCTCCTGCCTCAAGCATTGTATAGGACTCACTTTCATGGCCTTTACCCATCCTGTGATGATTCCCTGGTGATGCTGCTCTTTTTTGTTTCCCCGGATTATTCACATCATACTCCACTCTTGAGTAAGGATAGCTTGTAGTAGCTACATAAGACTCCAGCGTATTATTATCACTATAATACCACCCTAAAGTTCCTTCTTGAGCCGACCCTACAGCTTTCGGCTTATCTACTTCTCCACTTGCTATGTAGTTTTCGCTATTAGTATTATTTGGAATATCAAAATCCTCATAGTCATAAACCTCTCCATATTGATTAGTCACAAAGTCCTCTTTATAACAAAACTGCGTTTGATCTACTGGCGCACTCAAGGTTTGAATCACAGGCCTTCCATACTTATCATATATAGGTTGGCTGGCCATCACCTGATTCTCTGTCAAATTCTTTTGTTGAGTCTGCAAGGGTTTCCCTAAGTAATTTGAATAAGCCTTTGCTGAAGCTATCACATCTCCATCTCGATCGTAAGCCGTTGTCTCTATCCAATTCATTGTGTTATTCTCAGTACAATTATTTGGATTTCCTATAATGGGATCTTCACCCCACCATGGATACTTTGTTGGAGGGAATGTAGCATATACATCCTCCAATACTACATCTGGCCCAGAAAGGGCTACATCTACAAACAACTCTTTGGTAGGCTCAACTTTTATCTTATGAATTAAATCTGTATTGTGATTAAATAATATCCATTCGCCTCGCCTTTCAATACTAAATAAATCTCCCTCTCTATATTTACCAACAGAACGACCAATCTTTCCCGACTCACAGATGTAAACATTGGATTTAGTCAAATACAAGGCATATTCCATACTCGTATAATGGGCATCGATATTTTCGCTCGAAAGTCCTATAAACCTGAAATCACTCTGACGAATCGCATTAAATGCTACAAATCCATCTTTGCCTGAACCTAATAGATTCGAGGAGATAGCTCCAGCAAAACCCCAAGACTCTTCCCTTACAGTCTTCTCCAACTTCCCATTACGCTCATTAAACTTCAACCCAACCAACTCTACCCACTTTATCGGGTAAGTCTTAGCTGCTTTATCAACTTGAGCATTTAGACTTAAATTAAATGAAAAAATCAGTAATAATATTATCAATCTCATAACTTGTATTTTTTACTCTATCTCACGAGCATAGTGGTATTCACTTGACTTAACTTTCTTAAAACCGCCTCACAAACACTCAATATCGCTACATTACCATTTAAGGAACAGTTTTTTCATAATTACCTCGGCAGTAGAATAAGAATCTCCAGTAGCTGGGGTAATAGTCCGTCATGACCATTGTTTAAGCAAGATTATCTCAATACTCACTCCATAAATACAGGATTATATAAGGACTGAAAAATAAAATTAATATTATTTTTTTTGTTTTTTCAGGCTCCTTCATATCTGACTTTATAATCCGATACACAACATGAATCACAACAAATAAGTTTACTAAAATAGCTATAACAAAAAGTAATTCAGAAAAATTAAAAAACTGATATGCCCATGCTGGATTAACAAGTACAAACAACATATATACTAATGAACACAAAATTGGCAACGTGAGTAACACTTTCCTTAAAATCATAAAAATTTATTTAAAACCTCCACCTATTGATCTATCACCAGAAAAAGTAGCTACTCCCACACCGCCGCCAAATAACTTAACAGACCAGATTGGATTCATTGTTCTAGCATCATCATATCCAGTTATTGTTGTAACTTTTAAAAGAGCACCTTTTGTTGCTGATGATATTAAATTAGCTTTATTAAAGACATCTTTCAAATTTTTCCCTGACACATTTTGATGAAACTTCACCTTATTAGATACTGCTCCAGACATAAACTCAAAACCTAAACCCGCTCCGGAAGACATACCTCCCATAGATATATGATCACCAGCATACTTTATGTCTATCTTAGATTTAGATAAAAAAAGGAGTCCAGCACTAAATTCGCCATAAACTGTTTGCTTTACGTTTATATTGTATTCAACTCCTGCATTAAAATTTAATTGAAATTCCGGCCCAACAAAACTAGATTCTGTTAAAGCCACTTCAGGAAGTAAATTAGAAGAACCTAAGAAATCATTGGCACTTGCCACAGCATCTCCAAAGGACATATCAGCACCACCTATCCATGCATATCCATCTACGTCTCCTGAAGTAAATAGCCATTCAATTTGGCCCGTTCCAGTATTTAAATACCAATCATCGGTTCCCCCATCAGGGTCCACACTTATAACAGGATTATTCCCCATCCCCATATAGGGACTAAAATACTGCCCATAGGGATCCATGGAGTTCCACCTTGCTATACGTGCATCCCATTGTCGGAGCTCAAAGCTATTAAAGGTGGTTTCCCCATCTTTCTCTGCATACTGCCCTTGATAGCCGTAGCGGTATGATTCTTCATATTCTTGTCTTCCCGGCATTGGCATTCCAAAGGGGTAATAATCTGAAACCACAAGGGTTTGTGCTTGATTATTCTCATCCTTTTCGCGCTCTATAACAGCTCTTACCGTACCCAAATGATCGGTAAGTTCGTAAGTTTTTTGCCCATTATTATCAGCTTGGTATTGTCCTATTCTACTTGCTCCATAAATAGGAACTTCTGTTTGAGTTGACAAGGCAGATTCTTGTGTTAGGTCTTGTTCATACAAACTCAACAAATTTCCCGAGGCATCTCTTATATACCATGTA
>Ga0187827_10005092_pt1 | contig 15715 bp, 13 predicted proteins | sample ETNtaG_39_FD_167969 | JGI IMG/M metagenome (GOLD analysis project Ga0187827, IMG submission 167969) | Marine microbial and viral communities from oxygen minimum zone, Eastern Pacific Ocean - ETNP2014_SV_150_PacBio MetaG (Illumina Assembly) | ecosystem: Environmental > Aquatic > Marine > Hypoxic...
AGCAAGTCCTGATATCAGGCTTGCTGATACGTGGAATAAAGCAATGATTGAGCTCCAGACAAAAAAAAAGACAACCTGGGCTCTATTAAAAAATGCAAGAGTATTAAGCATTGATGACAATGACGTGATTGTAGAAGTTCCAAAAAATTATCTTGTTCACAAAGAAAGGCTTGAAAAACCTGAAGAAAAGCGGATAATTGACGGTTGTCTGGAAAAAGTAACCGGAAGAAAGATTAATGTAAAAATTATAGTCTCAAAAAATGGGCTTCAGGTAGCAGATAAGAAGAGTAGTAGTCGTGGAGTGGCGCAGGAAGGGAAAAACAAAGAGTCAGATGACATAAAAAATGAACCTATGGTGAAGAAAGCAATCGAGTTTTTTGATGGGTCAATTGTTAATGTAAGGGGGGTAAAGGGATGAAGGGAATGGGTAACATGGGCAACATGATGAAGCAAATGCAAAAACAGGCTGCGAGCATGCAGAAACAAATGGAGTCTATTCAGGCCAGTCTTAAAGAGCGTGTTATAGAAACAAGCTCTGGCGGTGGAATGGTAACTGTGCATGTTAACGGAAAGCAAGAGCTTTTATCTATAAAGATTGATAAGGAAGTTGTTGATCCCGATGATGTTCAAATGCTGGAAGATCTTATATTAGCAGCAATGTCTCAGGGTATGAAAAAATCTCAGGAAATGTATCAAGAGGAAATGGGAAAGATGACAGGTGGTTTGAACATACCTGGAATGCCAAATATGTTTTAATAAAACCGCATACTCAGGCGGCCCCATGAAAAAGCAATGCGATTCATGGTAGAATAATTAATGCAAAAGGATTAAGTTTTTCAAGGTTACAGTATATGAAAATAGGCACAATATTATCACCGCAACTTCGGCAACAGATGAAGCTGGCACCTCAGGTGATCCAGTCCATAGAGATACTTCAGCTCCCTATGCTAGCTCTTGTAGAACATGTACAGCAAGAACTGATGGAGAATCCCGTATTAGAAGAAGCGACTGAAGACGAGAAGGACGAACAAAAAACAGATGAGCAAAAAACACTTGATGATGAACTCGCGGAAGGCAAAAACCAGGAAGACGCACAAGAGGATGAAGAATTCAAAAGGCTTGGAGAAATGGCAGATGATTGGGGAGACTACTTTTCTCAAACTAATATAAAAAGGAGTGATGGCGGAGAGGAACGAGACCGAAAACAGGAAGCATTAGAAAACACAGCCTCAGGGCCCATATCACTTCAAGATTACCTACTTGGACAGTTATCGATTATGGAGCTGGATGAGTCGCTTATGGCGGTCTGCGAAAACATGGTTTTCAGCATTAATGACATTGGATATCTGTCTTATCCTTTGGAAGAAATAGTTGAGTCTATGGAAATACCAGTAAGTATTGAACAGGCAAATGAAGCTCTGGGAATTATACAAAGCATGGAACCGCTTGGTGTAGGAGCACGAAACTTAAGAGAGTGCCTTCTGCTTCAATTAGACAAGCGAGAAGCTGATTACCCTATTATCAAAGAATTGATCTCAAATCACCTTGAAGACGTTGAAACGAAAAAATATAAGCTTATAGCAAAAAATTTGGGATACAGCCTAGAACTGATCAAAAAAGTAATAGAATTTATTAAAAAACTGAACCCCAAACCCGGTTCACTTTTTAGCAGTGAACGAATTCCTTATGTAACGCCAGAAGTCAAGGTGGATTGTGTGGATGGGAAATATGAAGTCACGCTCATAGGAGATCATAATCTACCTCGCATTTATATAAGCTCATTTTATAAAGACGTGCTTGTTGGCAAAGGCCATGACATAGGCACAAGGCGTTATATTCGCAAAAAAATTGAATCTGCCAGATGGCTCATAGATGCTATTGAACAGCGAAAAGGAACATTGCACAAAGTAGCGGTTAAGATAGTTGAAATGCAGACGAGATTTTTTGAAGAAGGCACCCTCGGACTTCGAACTTTAAAAATGCAGGATGTTGCAGATGCGGTAGGCATCCATGTATCAACGGTAAGTCGCGCCATCGCTCATAAATATGCACAAACTCCTAAAGGAATTTTTGAGTTAAAATACTTCTTTACAGGCGGATTTATAAATGCTGATGGCGACATGGAATCATGGGAAGCGACAAGGCAAAAATTATCAAAAATTGTAAAAGAAGAAGACAAATTGCACCCTTTAAGTGACGAAGAAATTGCTACTAAATTGAGAGAAATGGGTGGTGATATTGCGCGAAGAACGGTAACTAAATATAGAGGAAGCATGGAAATTCCTTCATCAAGAAAAAGGAAAGAGTGTTAAACACGCACTAATTACGTTTTAGTAAAAAAATATTGAAGCCAACAGAAATCATAAAAAAAGCTATTATGTTTCTAATATTTATAGTGTGTGCTTCGGGGTGCTATGCGTTCAACAAAAGCCACAATGCTGCTCATAACCGTGCATTAAATTAAATAAGGATTTGAATGCGTTACATAAAGATGTAGATTCTTTTCTCGGCTCCACAAAACCTTCTATGCTCAGCGAGTGACAAATACTCCAGGTTCTGTACGAGCCATCACAACATAGTATTTTACCTTCCACATTTTAGTTAGAAGCAAATCGCTGAAACACTCAATTCACAATAAATCATAGTTTAGTAATATCGCCACTTACATTTCATTGCAGAGCTATTTCATGGGAGTCTTTAATGTCACACGATTTTGATGTAATAATAAAAAATGGCGTTCTCGTTGATGGAACAGGCAGTACCAAGAGAGTTGCGGACATTGGGATCCTAGGCGATAAAATCGTTTATATAGGCGATATTACCAGCCGTCCGGATTCTGACGTTATCGATGCGGCCGGCTGTATTGTCGCACCGGGCTTTATTGACATCCATTCACATAGTGATTTTTTCTGTTTAGTCAGCCCGGAAAGCGAAAGCAAAATCTATGATGGTGTTACCACAGAGATTTGTGGAAACTGTGGCATATCTGCATTTCCATTAAAAGGCCAATTACTTGAAAACAAAAAAAAAGGCTTCAGTAAATTCGGATTGGATATTAATTGGCAAACAGCTGAGGATTTTTTTACAAGAGCAAAAGACGCAAAGAGTTCTATAAACAGAGGGTTTCTCGTTGGCCATGGCAACATCCGTGCTTGCGTACTGGGGTATGAAGATCGGGAACCGGATAGCAACGAGCTTGTTGCAATGAAACATGAATTACGAGATGCCATGGAATCAGGTGCTTTTGGCATGTCTAGCGGCTTGGTTTATCCCCCGGGATGTTACGCAAAAACGGATGAACTAATTACATTATGCAAAATTGTCAGTGAATTTAATGGTATATATGCTACCCATATGAGGGACGAAGGCGACGAATTAGAGACGGCCTTAAGCGAAACCATAAATATTTCTAAAGAGAGTGGGGTAAATGCTCAAGTCTCCCACATTAAGACATGGGGAGAAAAAAACTGGTGGAAAATAGATAAAATAGAAAGCCTGCTTGAAGATGCCAGAGCCAAAGGTGTTAAAATCACATGTGACCGATATCCGTATACCGCAGCGGCAACAGATTTAGATATCATTTTACCTGATTGGGTATATGAGGGAGGAAATGCCGAAGAGAAGCAAAGGCTGGGGGACCCTCTTTGCAGAGAGCGTATTATCAATGAAATGACGCAAGAAGACCTGAGTCCGGAATTTTGGGGAACTATAATGATTTCATCCGTGTTTAATAAAGAAAAAAGAGGCTATGAAGGAAAAACGATTGCCGAAATTTCAAAGACATTAAATGTGCCTCCTTTAGAATTTGTTCTCGATCTTCTATATGAAGAAGATTGTAAAGTAAGCGTGATTTTTTTCAGTATGTCAGAAGAAAATCTTGCTAGGATATTGAAATGGGATTCCGTAATGATCGGTTCTGATAGCTCTCTTCGTTCCTTAAAAGGAGTATTAAATTACGGAAGGCCACACCCAAGAGGCTACGGTACTTTTTCCAGAGTAATAAGAAAATATGTTAATGAAACCTCCATTTTATCTATCGAAGAAGCTATATATAAAATGACAGGCTTCCCTGCCCAAACGCTGGGACTAAAAGACAGAGGGATTTTAAAGGAAGGGTGCTTTGCAGATATAACAATTTTTGATCAGGAAACAATTGCAGAGCAGGCGACGTTTACAAATCCGCATAATTACTCTACAGGTATCAAACATGTCTTAGTAAACGGCAAGTTAACTATCAATAACGGAAAACATGAGAGCGTTACAAATGGCGCCGTTCTCAAGAAATAGAGTTGAAGCCGTAACACCCTAAATCAAACAAAATGAGCATAGATTATCATATTGCTATTAATACTGGATTATACTACTATTTTGAATGTGTTAAATCACTATTATATTTAATTGGGTTTATACCTAAAAGGAGGTTTTTCGTGTACCGGAATAAATGGGATTTCAAAAATTATTTTTTGCTCTTTAGTATTTCGCTGTTTGCTTTAACATTAATCCTGGGATACACGGGCAGTGCTAGAGCATCATCAGGGTTGGGAGAACTAGAAGAGTCTTTAGTACATGTTTCAGAAGATGCCAAACTATCAGTTGTTTCTATAACAACGGTAAAAGTATTCAAACATCCTGCTACCGGAGGATATCACGGTGATCAATACGGACGAGGCCGCGGACATGGTGGTGGCGGTGGACATGGCGATAGGCGTGGAAAGGGAGGCCCGTTTGATGACTTTTTTGACAAATTTGTTCCAAAAGCTCCTCCTAAGGGAGAGTATAAAACACAGAGCCTTGGCTCCGGTGTAATAGTAAAAATTGATGGCGAAAAAGCATTCATTCTGACAAATAACCATGTTGTTGCTGACATGGACGAATTGAAGGTTAAGCTCAGCGACAAGAGAGAATTTGATGCAGAAATTGTAGGCACAGACGAACAGACAGATTTGGCAGTGATAAAAATTGAAGGGAAGAATTTAAAAGCAGCGAAGATGGGAGACTCTGAAGCCTTGAGGCAAGGACAGTGGGCTATTGCAATCGGTAATCCATTTGGCCTTACTCATACCGTTTCAGTCGGTGTTGTAAGTGCGATAGGCAGATCAGGCGTCGGCATTGCAAATTATGAGAATTTTATTCAAACCGACGCTGCGATTAATCCCGGAAACAGCGGAGGCCCATTACTTAACATAGGTGGAGAGATTATAGGAATCAATACTGCGATCTTCACCCGTTCAGGTGGTTATCAGGGAATAGGATTTGCCATTCCTGTAAATATGGCAAAAGCCGTGCTCAGAGATCTGATTGCTAAAGGAAAAGTAACTCGAGGCTGGTTAGGTGTCGCCATTCAGAATATGGACAAATCACTTGCAGAGCAATTTGGCGTAGAGGTTACCGAAGGTGTATTGATAAGCGATGTACAGGATGGTTCCCCTGCCCAGGAAGCAGGCTTCGAAAGAGGCGATATTGTGATCGGGTATAATAACAGTGAAATAAGTGATGTTAATCGTTTGCGTAACTTCGTCGCTCAAACTGAGGTTGGCAAGACGGTTAAAGTTAAGGTACTGAGAAAAGAGAAGGAAACGATTTTAACCGTGAAAATAGGCGAGCAACCGTCAGGTCTATTTGCTTCAGGCAAACCATCTGCCGGCAACAACCTGGGCATATCTGTACAAAACTTAACTGAAGAACTAGCTAAAAGTTTTGAATTTGAAGGGGAAACCGGCGTAGTTGTTACTGCGGTAGAGCCAGGCAGTTCTGCAGCTCAAGCTGATGTGAAAGAAGGCGATTTAATAAAGGAAGTTAATCGAGAAAAAATTAATAATTTAGAAGAGTTCTCAGCCGCACTTAAGCGCACTGCAGAAGGGAAAGACATTCTATTTTTATTAAGAAGAGGTATGCATACACGATTTGTGATAATTAAGAGTAAATAGAAGAGCAGGTTTTCTAACCGCAGAAGACGTTATTATTACGAAGAAAATCTAAGCCTCGTTGCCAGGGTACGGTAACGGGGCTAATTTTTTGGATCAGGGTTTGATCCCTCAGGCCTGTGAGTCGTCAAAAAGAGGCGAAAGGGTTTGTAACCTTTTAACTATAGGTACCAGTTTTTCCAGAATGTAATCAACTTCGTCTTCAGTGCTGTATCTACTTAGACTAAACCTTATTGTACCCCTGCTGGTAACAGGAGGGATTCCCATCGCCTGCAAAACGTGAGATGGCTCCGCCGAGCCAGTTGTACACGCAGAACCCGAAGAGGTCGCAATGCCTGCCATATCAAGCAAAAGCAGGGTCGCCTCCCCTTCTACATATTCGAAGCTTACATTACTCGTATTGGGCAGACGCTCACTGTTCTCTCCACTTATTACTACACGAGTAAGTTGATCTTTTATACCTTCTTCTAGTTTGTCCCTGAGGCACCTCACCTCTGTCTGTTCCTCTTTTACAAATCCTTCCGCTATTTCGCAAGCCTTGCCCAGCCCGATAATATAAGGAACGTTTTCTGTCCCGCTCCTTCTGTTATCCTCCTGGTGGCCGCCAATAATCAAAGGATCAATTCTAACTCCTTTTCGTATGAACAAGACGCCGACACCTTTCGGAGCATGGAGCTTGTGCCCGGACATTGACAGAAGGTCAATATGGCTGTTTTTAAGATTTACGGGAATCTTGCCAATTGCCTGAACCGCGTCACAGTGAAAAAGTACACCTTTTTCTTTGACTATTTTACCGATCTCTTCGATCGGGAATATCACGCCTGTCTCATTGTTTGCATGCATGATGGAGACAATAGCCGTGTCTTCTCTTATAGAATCTCTCAGCTCGTCCAAATCAAGCACTCCATCCTTATCGACACTAAGCTCCGTTACATCGTAGCCGTTCTTCCCAAAATATTTACACACATTCAAAACTGCCGGATGTTCTACCTTAGTCGTAATGACGTGCTTTTTGTCAGGGCTCGCTTCTAACGAACAATGTATGGCATAATTGTTACTCTCTGTTCCGCAACTTGTAAAAACGATTTCAGAGGTATCTGCCCCCAGAAGACTTGCGACTCTCTCCCTCGCCAGGTCCATCTTGCTCGAAACCTGTCTTCCAAAAGTGTGTATGCTTGATGGGTTACCATAGAATTCCTTAAAATACGGTAGCATCTCTTCCAGGACTTTATCATCAACTCGTGTTGTCGCGTTATTATCAGCGTAAACTAACCTCATTTGTAAATCTCCATTTCTTCTCTAACTTCTAATATATATCGGTACGTCTATGTTCAAATAGAGGTATCTCTTTTCTTACCTCTTCCAGTAAATCTAAATCGATCTCCGCCAAAATCACATTTTCATCATCTTCCGCTTTTGCCAGAACCCTTCCCCATGGATCCACCACCATGCTTTTCCCATAGCATGTTATGTTATTAGGGCTGGTCCCTATCTGATTTGCAGCGACGGCAAACGTTTGATTCTCAATAGCACGAGCTTTAACCAAAGGTTCCCAGTGATATTCTCCGGTAGTGGCCGTAAATGCCGAAGGGATAAAAATAATCTTTGCCCCGTTTAACGCCAGAGACCTGTAAAGCTCGCAGAAGCGTAAGTCGTAGCAGATACTCATACCGACTTTTACGTTTCCCATATCAGCGGTAACTACCTTTTTCCCTGCGACTACATTCTCAGATTCTTTATATCTTATCTTCTCTTGTATATCAACATCAAAAAGATGGATCTTTGAGTACTTTGCCACTATTTCACCTTTTCGCCCAACTATTACGGAAGTGTTATGAACCCTGTTCTTATCAACCTTCTCAAATATGCTCCCACATACAATATTAATTCCGAGCTTTCGCGCCTTATCCGACAAAGCATTAATTGTGTCACCCGGTATCTCCTCCGCGTTTTCTACCATAACCTTTGTATGTCCGCAGCAATTAAACATCTCCGGCAAGACGACAACGTCTGCTCCGTTTTTAGCAGCACTGTCGATAAACTTGCCGGCCTGTTTTAAGTTTCCCGCCTTATCCTCATTTGAACAGAACTGGATAGCAGCAACGGTGAATTTACGTCCTAACTCATTCTTTGATTTAGCCATTTAATCTTTAAAATAAGTAATTGACACCTATCATGTGCCAAAGTAGAATCTCAGACATACTAAAGTTAATCAGGTATTTTACCATAACCAAAAGCTTTCATATAATCTTTTCTTCAACTCTCTGTAAGTGCTGTATTTTAATATTGTTACCTGTTTTTTGGTGAAATAAAAATGCTTAAAGAAAAAATAGGATTTATCGGTGGCGGCAAGATGGGCGAGGCCTTGGCGAAAGGGCTCATCAGGGCAAAGCTAAGTACTGCAGATAGTATTATCGTCAGCGATGTGGACAACAAACGCTGTCAAGCCCTTGAGGATGAAACCGGGATAAAGACGACGCAGGACAATAGAGAGGTAACAGCCAATTCTGATGTCATAATCCTTGCTGTCAAACCAAACATAATGGGCACTATTCTTGAAGAGTTAAAAAGCGATATTACGTCTGAACATTTAGTTGTCTCTATTGCGGCGGGTATTCCGTTGAACTTCATGGAATCCTCTTTAAACGAGGGATGTCGAGCGATCAGGGTTATGCCCAACACACCATGCCTTGTGGGTGAAACTGCTGCAGGATATGCCCTGGGTAAAAATGCCACACGGGCTGACGGCGAATTGGTCGGCCGGATACTTAACGCAGTAGGCAAGTCCTATTTACTGGAGGAGAAATACCTCGATGCCGTTACGGGATTGAGCGGCAGCGGTCCGGCTTTCATCTACATGGTTATTGAAGCGCTGGCGGACGGAGGTGTTAAGATGGGATTGCCAAGAGGCGTATCCACGGAACTCGCAGCACAAACCACCTTTGGCGCGGCAAAGATGGTATTGGAATCGGATACGCATATAGGCGAACTCAAAGATTCTGTTACCTCACCAGGAGGGACGACTATAGAAGGCCTTCACGCATTGGAAAAAGGTGGCCTCTCGAACACCCTGATAAATGCAGTTGAAGTTGCGACGAAAAAATCAAAAAGATTGGGCAAGGCATTTTCAAAACAGAAAAAATAATGCAAACATACCAATGCCTGAAGAACATAAGGAACCTTCTCTTCATCTTTGTTTCAATAAGCATAATAGTCGCTGGAATAGAAAGTCCTTTGGCGGCATCAAACCAGGAAATTAGAAGCGTAAAAGACTCCTCATTTAAGTCCTTCCTTAAACAGGTCAAACAAAATTACGGCAAACAATATGCCTCACATGTAGAAGAGCTGTTTGAAGTGCTTCTCAGAGAGGAAAAGTTCGATCCCGCCGACGTAGGGCCACGCTTCCTTGAATTTGATGTGCTGAAGATGAGAGAAACCGTTGGCACATACCAAACAGCAATAATCAAGGATGGCAATCTGATAAGTACCAGGGACAACTGTAAGATATCTTTTACGCCCAGGAAAAGATGCAGCATATACATTTTCAAGATTGAAACGACAGGCAAGATTTTCCCGCTGTTCCCACGAAAAAAGTTCAGCCAGCAGACAAACTCCCTGTCACCTAACCTGACCTACTTTGTCCCTCCCATGAAAAAATGGCTTCCCTTTGACAAAGGCTACGGAAAAGAAGCAATCATTCTGGCAGCGTTCACAAAAGGAAGCTATGATATTGAAAAGTTGATGAAATACTTTAATGATTTCAGTTCAGAGAATCTGCCCGCCAACAATGAAAAGGCCAAACCGGTAAAAGAGATCCCCATAATCAGCAAAGGCATACACGGATCGAAAAAAAACGAAGAGAGAAAACTCCGCCTGCCTTTTGATGTGATTGCATCATTTACAGGAACGGAGTATATATGGAAAGACAGTAAATTTGTGAAAACGCTGTGGTATAAACGCAAATGAATTTTTCTCTAATTTGAGTAATTGTATATCGTAGCAACCGCAGGCTTAAGCCTGTGTTCCTTGTTAAAATGTAAGGGACGGAGAAGTGACGTATTTTTACTGTTAGCAGATTAGATTTGGCCCCAATTGCCATCTTTATAGAGTGAATTCATGGTTAGAACATTAATTCAGCTCACCGCAATAATATTTTCATTTGAGGCAGCATGGTTTCTATTGCAGGGTAATTTAGGGCTCACCGCAAAAGATATTGCCGAGGTCTCATCTACAAAGTATGGATATAATTCCAATATTGTAAAATCGCTGTCAGAACAAAAAGCTGACAATTGGATTGGCACTACTACTGCTCGCATTCTCTCTTCAGATTGCAAACTCGCTTTGGGAGATGAGATGGATAGACCATGCCATCAGCAAGAAAGGAATGATCCTGGCTTTCATAGCAGGATCCATTGTTTTCATAGCCTGTCATTTTTTATCTCAAATAATGGGCAGCACGATATATGACCAGGCCATGGAATTTTTTAACAAATAACCACGTTTTGAATTCTGAGCTAGACCTCAAACTTCATCACGAGTAAATTTATCGTTTCCTCTGAAACCCGAATACGATCATCAATCCGAAAGCCCACTAGCCAGATCGGCTCTCCGTTCATAGTTACTATTGGGACTGTGTCCCGCTCCATCACGGAAACTTTGTGGTCTATAAAAAAATCTTTTATCTTCTTAGCCCCGCGGGAACCTAGTGGCCGGAACCTGTCTCCCGGCTTTCTCGTCCTTACCGTGAGCGGCATGCTGATCTTGTCAAAATCTACAGCCTCTTCATGGCTTGTCTTGTTTCGTTTGAACTCTTCCAGGAAGCCATTTTCTATCTCTCTGATCTCCGTCCTTATCCTACAGTTCATATCAACTAGTTCTGTTTCTCCCGGTACTTTTATCTCCGTTTCGCCAATAACAGGAGTTGCCTCAGCACAATATTTGCTCTTCGAAAGATGCAGTTCGTTTTCCTCTCTCCTGACATTTAAGTACTCCTTAACAACATTATTTGCCGATGTCTTTTTAGAATTAAGGGTGTTTAAAATGTCTTTGTAGTTTCTGTTGCTTAGTTTCTTAAGAGGAATATCTAGCCGGATGATTGCCTCTTTGATAATCATCTGTTGTAAAATCTGCGGTGACTCTTTTAATCTGTTTATATCCAGGACTATTGTCCCTAAAGACGCCTCTCTGTTTATCCAAACGTCTTCAAATAACGCCTTTGCTTTCGCCTCCAGGTAATCACTATTTTGTAACGCCGTTTCTCCTAACGTTGCCAGGGACTTTTTTATCTTTGCATTGTAATTCTCTTCAAGGTACGGAATGAGCTCTAATCTAATCCGATTTCGAAGTTTATCTTTTTCAATATTTGTCGAATCAATGCAGTATGTGAGATCCTCCTCTTCCAGGTAAGCGGTGAGATCCTTACGCCATGTGAATAGCAGGGGACGAACAAGGTTGATTGTTGAAACCGGTGTGAGTTTGCGCTTTGGCCTTATGCCGCTTACGCCTGTAATGCCGGTGCCCCGGATTATTCTATGCAGAATAGTCTCGGCATTGTCATCGGCGTTATGACCCACAGCGATAACATTAGCGCCTACCTTTTCCGCAGCACTTTCAAAAAATTTATATCTTTCATCCCGTGCCGCCTCTTCCAGTGAAATCTTACGCTCGCGTGCAATTTTAATAATATCCCTTTTTTCAGTAATGAGTGGCACTGAGTATTTTTCTGCAAGAGTGGCTACGAATTGTTCATCTTCATCCGATTCTCTACCCCTGATTGAATGGTTCAGGTGTGCGATAATGATTTCAGAATAGGGGGGATTTGTTCGGCTTGAATTGTAAATAAGGCTCAACAGGGCGACAGAATCCGGCCCACCGGAAACGCCTATTAAAACCCTGTCATTCGTATTGAAGAGATTGTACTCCCTGATTACGCCGGCAACCTGTTTTCGCAACTGCAACATGACAAAACTATATCCCTCCTCGTTAAGCAAGTCAAGAGTAGAAAATAATTGACATCGGTTAGATGTTAAGTAGAATTAACACGTTAATTTATTTTGGCCTCCCGCCTTTAAATTAGATCATAATAATGGAAGATATAAAAAGCAGGCTTAAGCTATTAGAATCTGACCTGAAAAAGCTGGAAAGCAGGTTGAAAAAAGGATTTGCGACAGGAACGAAAAAAGACTGGGAACATATCCTGCATCAGACCAGAAAGATTGAAGAGTTGTCAATCTCGCAAATAGCAATTCTAAAACTTCAGGACAAAAAAAACCACGTGATCATTAAAAGGGGGAAAAGCCGTGAACACAAAAAGCTCTAAATATCTGCTTATATCAACTCTGGTAATATTTATTGGGTTGCTCAACTCGGGATGTTTCAAGGCAACCAAAGGTTTATTGCGTAAGGACAAAAGCGAAAGTCCGGTCAAAAGTCATGGCAGCAAAGAGGATAGAATGAACGCGCTGGAAGAGAAAGTGGCAACTTTATCTTATAGCATGGGAAGCCTGACTACTCAAAATTATGAATTGAAGAAAAATTTTAAGGAACTGGAAGCCATCAAGAGCCAGTTGAATGAAGAATATACAAAAATAAAGGACACACAGGCTTCCCTTGAAAAAACACAGGCATCGAATAAGACTGCACGTAATCGTCTAAAAGGAGAGTTGGCAAAAACAAAAGTAGCACTTGAAAAAAATAAACAGCAGCTGGTAAAAATGGCATCGGAGGCGAATAGCCTCAAAGCAAAACTGAAAACTCTGGAATTGGCCCGTAAGAAAGCAGCACAAGCAGAAGAAGTTGTTGATAAGACCACAAATATTGAAACAGGAAGTGACTATACCAGACAAAGCAGAAAAAACCTGATAAAGGAAACGCAGGAAAACCGCAAAACCACTCTTGTCGAAGAGCTGTTAAATAAAGCAATTCGCATGTACAGAGAAGAACATTTTGAAGAAGCAATAGCAAAATGGAACGAAGTCCTGGTGCTTGATCCCAGTAAGCTGGAAGCAAAATTTAACATAGAAATTGCTCAGGACAGAATTAAAGAAAAACAGATACAAAAAGATTTAGAAAAAACCCATATCCAGAAAAACAGATAAGGTCTGGGGCTTTTGAATAAGTTGGAGGACAATGACTTTTGGCAAAATGGAAAGGTAAAGCAATTGGTGCAGGTTTAGGATTTCTTTTCGGTGGTCCTTTCGGGGCAATCCTTGGCACAATGACAGGAGATTTTTTTGATAAGTCTCTGAGACAAATACCCACTGGAATGCCCCAGGGCAATCAGGAAAGATCCTTAAATTTCATAACACACCTGGTCGGAATACTTATAACAATTGCCAAGGCGGATGGACACGTAAGCAGACAGGAAGTTAATGTAATAGAGAGGGCGTTTGTAAGTTTTGGTTTTAAGGGAGAAGACTTAAGTTTTATAAGAAACTTAATAAACCAGACATCCAGAGTAGACTTGGATTTGCGGGCAGTATGCAATGAATTCAAACAGTATTCCAGTTACGAAGAGAGGCTCTCTTTATTGCGGATCGTCTATCTCGTCGCATTTGCCGATAAGGAATTGCATGCGAATGAAGAGAGGATGATAAACGATATTATCGGACTTGTAGAGATCGATGTGGACGATGCATTCGAGATACGAGCAGAATTTTGCAGCGATAGCGACAAACACTATCAAATTTTAAACGTTACCAGAAGCAGTTCTGTTGATGATATTAAAAAATCGTACAGGCATCTCTCTAAACAGTATCATCCCGACAGGGTTTCTCACCTGGGAGATGAATTTGCAAAGCTTGCCACAGATAAGTTTCAGGTAATTAACAAAGCCTACGAAGAGATAAAAAAGGAAAAAGCATTTTAATACTGAGGAGAAATTAATGTTAAAAAAAATAACTCTTATTTTGGCGCTTTTTGCCATAATAAGCTTGACGGGCAAAACGGCCTATTGTGTATCTCTTAATTTAACACCCGGCCAGATAAATGAAGCAATCGAATATGGAAAGAATAACAAACGGTTAAGTCCTACAAATTTTGCAAAGCCATGGGTTGTTAATCTTGGTGAAAAGAGCGGTTGGGCTACTTTGTGGACACCTTATCATAATGTCGCTTTTAATGCAAAAAAAGCGGCTGTTGAAAAGCGAGAACTGTCTGAAGGAGAGACGTTAAGGGCATTACACTTCAAAGAAAGTATGACTTTTGTGGTATCCATTTTTGGACATTATATGGAGTTTGCAAGGGGCTTTAACGCCATTCTTTATTCCGAAGATAAGCCGGTATATCCGATGTATACGTTTCATCCGGATTTTGCGGAACCCAGCAGTTTTTATCCGGAAGAACCAGCGTATGTAGCAGGGTGTGTATACAAGTTCCCGGTTGAAAGCATAAACCAGGACTCAACGTTAAAATTGTTAATCACATCTCCAGAAGGGAAAGAATTAGAGTTTCCTTTCGATCTGGTAAAGATAAAATAATTTACAAAGATGTTTTTCGCTATAGGATGAACGGCGGTTAAACTACCAACTCATTTTTCCCGCCTATGAGGAGTGTTCCCGGGCGTCGTGTCTTTTAATATCAAAATCTACCATCATTTTTATTAATTCTTCAAATTTAACCTTTGGTTGCCATTTTAGCTTCTCTCTTGCTATACTCGAGTCTCCCAGAAGCAAATCTACTTCTGCGGGTCTGACAAACTTAGGGTCGATAACAACATAGTCCTTCCATTCCAAGCCCGCGTGTGTAAAAGCAATTTCTACCAATTCCTCAATAGAATGAGTTTCGCCTGTTGCTATAACGAGATCTTCCGGTTCATCCTGCTGAAGCATTAACCACATCGCCTCCACAAAATCACCGGCAAACCCCCAGTCACGCTTAGCATCAAGGTTGCCCATTCTCAATTCCTTAGACAAGCCCAGTTTTATTCTGGCAACAGCATTCGTCACTTTTCTTGTAACAAACTCAAGGCCTCTCCTTGGGGATTCATGATTAAAAAGAATTCCGGAACAACAATACATATCGTAACTCTCTCTATAGTTTACCGTAATCCAATGTGCATACAACTTCGCGATCCCGTAAGGACTCCTTGGATAAAAACGTGTTTGTTCATTCTGGGGTGATTCTGCGACCTTGCCAAACATTTCGCTGGAAGACGCCTGATAGAAACGTATATTTTTGTTCACCAGCCTTGTTGCCTCTAACAGTCTAGTCGCTCCCAGTGCCGTGAATTCACCTGTTAAAACCGGTTGGTTCCATGAAGTGGGAACAAACGATTGTGCGCCCAAATTATAGATTTCATCCGGCTGGCACCCTTCTATCGCCTCTATTAAAGAATTCTGATCAAGCAAGTCTCCCTGGACAAGCGTCATATCGTCCTGGATATGTTCAATTCTTTCAAGGCAACTTGAACTGCTTCTGCGAACGAGACCATGCACCTCGTAGCCTTTGTCCAGCAGAAGCTCTGCCAGATAGGAACCGTCCTGACCCGTAACACCAGTTATTAAAGCTGTTTTCATTATTTACCAATATTATTAAAAAACCATTTCAAGCGCAATATACATGAACCTTGACGGGTATATTAAGTTTACTACCCGTTACTGTCAATTATAATCTTAATTGTATTTCTATAGCCCATTTAGAATTGCATGACATAAATCAGTGAGAGAATCGTCTCTTGCCCCCATAACCAGCACACTGTCATGTGGTATTGCCCTCTGCTTAATTTCAGTGACAATGTCATCTCTCTCCGAAACAAAAACCGCATTTATGTCTCTGCTTTTTAACTCTTTAAT
>Ga0187827_10005093_pt1 | contig 15714 bp, 16 predicted proteins | sample ETNtaG_39_FD_167969 | JGI IMG/M metagenome (GOLD analysis project Ga0187827, IMG submission 167969) | Marine microbial and viral communities from oxygen minimum zone, Eastern Pacific Ocean - ETNP2014_SV_150_PacBio MetaG (Illumina Assembly) | ecosystem: Environmental > Aquatic > Marine > Hypoxic...
AGGAGTTAACTTACGCTCTAATAACGCCGTATAGCTTATTAAAGAGCAGAACGGGAGGCATAATCAGCAGGCTTCTCTCTTTGTCTGACCTGGAACTTGTGGGTGCGAGAATGTACACTCCCAGCGACAAGTTTCTGGATGAATATATAAAAACTATCGAGACGCAGAAGATGAAAACCGTGTGGAAGAATGCAATGATAGATTATGTAAACAACATGCTGAGAAAGAATAACAAGCTTGGTATGGCAAACCGTGCCATGCTTCTCCTCTTTGAAGGCAAGAACGCGGTTGATGTTCTCCATAATAACGTGATTGGGTCAGCATCTGACCCTTTAAGAGGAAATACCATCAGGGGCACATATGGTGACAGTATAAGAGCCAGCAACGGAAAGGTTGAATATTTTGAACCTGCAGTCCTTACTTCTGCAGACAAAGCCGCAAACATTAATCAACTAAAGTTGTTTGCAAAATATTCATTAAGCGATGGAGGTATCCTGGAAAAAGCCGTGAAATTTCCTAAAAACAAAAAACCGGAAACTTCCCTCATAATCCTCAAACCTTTTGAAAAACACGATCCGCGTACCGGAAATATCATAGATATGATTTCAAGGACCGGCTTTTATATGGTCGGAGTTAAGCTTCTTGACTTGAGCACTAAACAGGCAAAAGAATTCTATGGACCCGTAAAAGATTTCTTCAATAGTAGTTTCGATGATAAATTTAAACCGATACTGGTTGAAAATTTGAGGGCGTCATTAAACCAGAAGGACTTTTCTTTTGAACTGACTGATGAAACATTAAATAAAATGGCCGGCCAGCTGAAAAAACCAACAGTAGAAGGCGAATTCGGCAAGATACTGCAGTATATGACAGGTAGCGCACCTTCTGCCTTTGCTGAAACCAAGAAGACTGGAGACGGGAAACACACTATATGCCTTGCTTTATTATACCAGGGCATAAATACAATCAAGACTATTCGAGAACTTCTGGGTGCCACTGACCCGAAAAAAGCAAAGTACTCCAGTATAAGGCGGTTTTACGGGTTGGACATACTGAGAAATGCAGTACACGCATCTGATTCCACGAAAAGTGTAATAAGAGAAAGGAAGATCATTGGTTTTAATAAGGACAAAACGACTTGTGATATTAAGCAGATAATTAATCGATATATTAAGAAGGGTTGACCTTAACTTTCCGCCTAACAAACTGGCGGACAGGTAGGCATTTCCCGCCCAAACGTCCAGGCGGGCAGTGAACTAAAGTAAAGAAAAACTCCTTAACTTTAGGCATTTTAGGCACTTTTAACTTGGAACTTTCAAGTATTATTATGTTAGATATTCAAAAATTTGAGGTTGGGCCGTTGGGCGCTTGTTGCTACATAGTTTCTTCAAAGTGTTCAGAAGCAATGATTATTGACCCTGGCGGAGATACAGACAGAATAATAGATTATCTTGAGGAAAAAAAGCTGCATCCTGTTATTCTCATTAATACCCATGGCCATGGAGACCACATTGGTGGAAACAAAGAGTTAAAGGAAAAGTTTCCGGACATTCAAATCTGTATTCATAGTGACGATGCAGAGATGTTGGAAGACCCGTTTAAGAACCTTTCTCTTCTGGGCGCCAAAAGATATTCATCCCCCCCGGCAAACCGAATCTTGAATCACGACGATAAGATTATGTTTGATAAGTATGTCTTAAGGGTCTTACACCTCCCTGGTCATACCCGCGGTGGAATAGGGATATTTATTGATTCTGCAGGAAATGGAGACGTTCCAATATTATTCTCAGGCGATACACTTTTTGCAGGGGGCTATGGCAGGACTGATTTGCCGGGCGGCAGCCATAATTGTCTTCTCCAATCGATTAAGCAATGCATTTTTAAGCTGGATGAAAATACAATTATACACCCCGGGCACGGCTCATCAACAACCGTGAAAGCCGAAAAAGAAAGATTCAACTTCCATTAAGTTTAAATACTAATTGATTTTGCTGTATTTACCGCTGTCGAATAGCTCGGAAAAACCAAAGAGGAAAAAACTTCAATGATTGACGAAAAAGAGAATATAAAGGATATCCTCATCGAAGAGGAGATGAAAGAGTCGTACCTGACCTTTGCGATGAGTGTAATCATGAGCAGGGCATTACCAGATGTGCGTGATGGTTTAAAGCCATCACAAAGAAGGATACTCGTTGCAATGAATGATCTCAGCCTGGGGCCCGCATCAAAGTTCAGGAAGTGCGCAAAGATCTGTGGAGATACAACAGGAAATTATCATCCACATGGTGAGCAGGTTGTATATCCAACACTTGTGCGTATGGCGCAGGACTTCAGTTTCAGGTACACCCTTGTAAAGGGTCAGGGCAACTTTGGATCAGTTGATGGTGATCCCCCTGCCGCAATGAGATATACAGAAGCGAGGATGACCCATGCATCCACTGAGATGATGGATGATATTAAGCAGAACACGGTTAATTTTGTCCCGAATTATGATGAAACTCGACTGGAACCGGTTGTACTTCCTTCAAAGTTTCCAAATATCTTGTGCAATGGCAGTTCAGGCATTGCTGTGGGAATGGCTACAAGCATACCACCGCATAATGTAAGTGAGGTGTGTGACGGCATAATAAAGGTTATTGATAATCCTGATGTCACCATTGATGAACTTATGACAATAATAAAAGGGCCTGATTTCCCAACAGGCGCTTTAATATGCGGTGTTAGAGGTATACATGACGGCTACAAAACCGGCAGGGGCACAATATCAGTAAGAGCAAAGGCACATATTGAAACAGCGAAGAACGGCAGAAAAAGTATAGTTGTAACTGAAATACCCTATCAGCTTAATAGAGACAGAATAATAGAAAGAATAGCAGAATTAGTAAAAAGTGAAGTTTTAAAGGGCATAACAGATATTCGGAATGAAAGCGACAGAGAGGGAAGCAGGATTGTAATTGTTGTGAAGAAGAATGATGACGAAAATGTTGTCTTAAATCAACTATATAAACACACAAAACTGCAAGACTCTTTCAGCATAATTATGATAGCGATTGTAAACAATCGGCCTCAAACATTAAACCTGAAACAGTTAATTACAGCTTATATCGACCATCGAAAAGAAGTGATTCAGCGCCGGACGCAGTTCCAGTTAGACCGTGCCGAAGAAAGAGCGCATATCCTGGAGGGGTTGAAGATTGCCCTTGCAAACATTGACGAAGTTATAAAACTGATAAAAGCATCTAAAACAGTCGAAGATGCAAGGAATTCACTGATATCTAAATTTTCTTTATCTGATGTACAGGCCAATGCGATTCTTGAGATGAGACTGCAAAGGTTAACAAACCTGGAACAATCCAAGATCGAGGAAGAGTACAAAAAGGTCTGTGACAATATTAAGGAATTTAAGGCTATCCTGGCTGATGAAAATCTTGTCCTGGACATTGTTCGTGAAGACCTTCATGAAACAAAAGAGAAGTATGGAGATGAAAGGAAAACAGAAATTGCAGGTGATGTTGACGACTTCGACATGGAAGATCTCATCTCCGAGGAAGATGTAACCGTTATGATCACACATGAGGGATACACAAAAAGATTACCTTTAGATACTTATCGGAAACAAAACAGAGGCGGAAAGGGTGTTACCGGCGCCGGAATGAAGGAAGGTGATTTCGTTGAAAACCTCTTTATCGCATCAACACACGATTACATACTATTCTTTACCGATTTGGGTAAGGTGTACTGGTTGAAGGTATACGATGTCCCCCACTTTGGCCGTGTAGCCAAGGGACGGGCAATAGTTAACCTGCTGAATCTGCAGGAAGACGAAAACGTTACATCTATGATCCCTGTTCGTAAATTTGACGATAAAAGTTTAGTAATGGCAACGAAGAACGGGATAATAAAGAAGACCATCCTCAGTGCCTTTGGCCGCCCTAAGAAAGGCGGCATAATCGCAATCCTCCTCGACAGTGGCGATAAGCTTATAGGAGTTAAACTGGCACAGGGAGGACAGGAAATTGTGCTTGGTACAGAGAATGGAAAGGCCATCCGGTTCTCAGAGGACGATGTCCGGTGCATGGGACGTGCAACCCGCGGTGTCAAAGGTATAACATTACAAGGTGATGACACCGTTAAGGGCATCGTTATAGTCGACAAAAACGCAACACTTTTAACCGTCTGCGAAAATGGATTTGGAAAAAGAACAGATTATAGTGAATATACTGTTCAGCGCAGGAGCGGCCAGGGAGTTATTAATATAAAGACAACAGACAGAAATGGTAAGGTTGTCGCCTTGATAAATGTAAGTGATGAAGACGAATTCATGATGATGACTGCAAATGGTATGATAATTCGTTCCGCTATTAAAGCCATAAGATCCATTGGCCGTAATACTCAGGGAGTGAGGCTTATTTCACTGAAGGAAGGTGATAAATTAGTGTCTGTTGCACCTGTTGTAAGCGATGAAAGTGAAGAATCAGAAGGTGCAGAAACACAAACAGATGAGGCCGAACCACAACAGCCCGAACAAACCGAATAACGTTGCCCGGCATAGCCATAACTAAGTTTGAAGTGTCTACCTGTCCGCCGGTCTATTGGGCGGAGTTGTTAGGCGCGAAGTGATCTATATTGCCTAAAGTTAAATAATGTTTTTTGCTGCAACTTTTGTATTAACTTATCCTGATTTTTTTGCCCACTTTAAATTCATCCTGGCATTTATAGAATAAACATAAAAGTAAATGCTAGAGTAAATGGTGCAATAGAGAATGGCGAGGAAATAAAATGGACGACAAGATTATTAAGGTTCTTTATGTCGAGGACGAAATGGACCACGCAATCCTTATCAGAGAATTAATCGAAAAGATCAAGAACGTCCATTATGAACTGACACATGTTCAAAATCTCAATGAAACATTGCTGGAGCTTAATAATAATAATTATGATATTATCCTGCTGGACCTGTCTTTGCCTGACGAACAGGGAGTAGACACTGTCGCCAGGGTCTGTGAGCAGGCGCCGGATATACCGGTCGTGGTAATGTCGGGTACGGATGATGAAACAATGGCCATTAAGGCATTGCAAAAAGGTGCTCAAGAGTATCTGGTCAAGGGGAAAGTGCAGAGCCACGCACTGTCACGCATTCTACGATATGCTATCATGCGGCATAAGGGAAGGGTTGAATTACAATCCCTCTCACTTGTTGATGATCTTACGGGTTTGTACAATAAGAGAGGTTTCATACTTTTCGCCCAGCAGCAGTTAAGTCTATCGGTAAGAGCAAAGCGTGGAATGATACTCTTTTTTATCAAACTGAATGGCCTGAAGGAGATCAAAGACAAATCCGGTCATCAATCCGGAGATCTGGCTCTGATAGAAACAGCCAGTATCCTCAAAGAAGTCTTTCGCGACTCAGATATTGTTGGCCGCCATGCTGAAGATGAGTTTACGGCCATTGCAATAGAATCCTTCGATGCTAATAATGAAATTATAATTACGCGTTTGCAGGATGATCTGTATTCCAGTAATAAACAGGCAAATCGTCTATACGAGCTATCGCTGAGTATAGGAACAGCATATTACGATACAGAGGAATTATGCTCTATCGAGAAACTGATAAATCGTGCAGAAGTATCAATGAATGAACAAAGAAATAATAAGAAAGAATCTTAAATCATTTCGTAATCCCCAGCAAAACCTTCATGCGTCAAATTAATACGGAAGAAATAACAGACACGGTTGAGAAGATTTGTATAGATGCCAACTACAACCTGGGAGATGACCTCGTAGTCTCATTACAAAATGCCCTGAATGAAGAGGAATCACCTTTGGGTAAGGAAGTAATAGCACAGATACTGGAAAATGCAGAGATTGGTAGGAACGAACAAGTCCCAGTCTGCCAGGACACGGGTTTTGCAGTAGTATTCGTAGAAATTGGCCAGGAAGTCATAATTGAAGGACAAAGCTTACAGGAATCCATCAACGAGGGTGTCAGGCGGGGTTACAAAAATGGTTATTTACGTAAGTCAATTGTAAAGAATCCACTGGACAGGGTAAATACAGGTGACAATACACCGGCAGCTATTCACACAGATATTGTTCCCGGTGACAAATTAAAGATTACGTTTATAGCAAAGGGTGGTGGGTGCGAAAATATGAGCCGCACTGCAATGCTTACACCTGCACAGGGACGTGATGGTGTGATAGATTTTGTGGTAAACACTGTAAAGGACGCCGGTGCAAATCCGTGTCCGCCCATAATTGTTGGTGTTGGACTCGGTGGAACTTTTGAATACGTAACATTGTTGTCCAAGAAGGCAATCCTGAGACCTGTCGGCAGTCATAATAAAGACAGCAATACAGCTAATCTGGAAGCTGATTTACTGGAGGAAATCAACAAACTTGGGATAGGCCCGCAGGGATTTGGGGGAAAGATAACGGCATTAGCAGTACACGTAGAAACTTATCCCTGCCATATCGCCAGTCTTCCGGTTGCAGTGAATATAGAGTGCCATTCACACAGGCCCAAAAGTATTGTGATTTAACGAATATCTATTTATGACAGAATACATTAATCTGAAAACACCGCTAAGTGATTCTGATGTCGAAAAGCTCGAGACTGGCGACAAGGTCAGGATTAGCGGGATATTATACACTGCAAGAGATGCCGCCCATAAACGACTCGTAGAAATGATTGAGTCAGGCAAGGACCTGCCTTTCGACTTGAAAGGGCAATTGCTTTATTACGTTGGCCCTGCACCTGCTAAACCCGGATATGAGATTGGCCCTGCAGGCCCGACAACAAGCTACAGGATGGACACATATACTCCAACTTTTATTAAGATGGGGCTTAAGGGCACAATCGGGAAAGGCGGCAGGTCTGAAGAAGTAATAGAAGCAATGAAAGAATACAAGGCTGTTTACCTTGCTGCAGTCGGTGGTGCAGCAGCACTGATAGCAAAGAGGATAAAGAAAGTCAGGATTATTGCCTTTGAAGATCTTGGGCCTGAAGCTATTCGCGAGCTGAAGGTAGAAAACTTTCCGGCAATAGTCGTAAACGATACAAAAGGCAATGATTTATACAAAACAGGATCAGATAAATACAAGATACCGTCATAAACCTTCATCTCTCATTGCATGAAGTATACTCTCTGCACAGTCAAAGCCCTTTAAATAATTCTCTTTTGCCTTCTCCGGAAGAAACATATTTCTATCTCCTCTTACCGCTATATTCCACTGTTTAATCTGTTAAAAGACTAAAGTTTTATTATAATATGAAAACTATTTTCGTACATCTAAAATGCAACTATTTCAACAAATAATTAAAAATGACTATTGAGATGATTCCAAATTACACATTTCGAACAGTGCTACTATGGGTTTGTTTATATACTCTTACACTATGGCTTAATCATGTTTCATTAGCCGTTGAAGATACAAACAGGGAAGAAGGATACAATGTTATCAATGAACTCGTTGTTAACAACAAGAACCAATTCAAAACCGTAATATACGAGAACGAAAATGAAGGAATACTGGAAATGAGGAAGCTCATAGAGAGTTCACAAATAGAGGAATCCTGGGCATACTTACCCCGCCAGGAGAAATGGATCGAAATAGGTTACAGCGAAGAATCAGAAAAGAAGATAGACGAGAAATATATAACTAAAGCAAAGCTTGATATTCAGTTCCTGGACGAATTAATGAATGAAAATAACAATATGATCATATACCATTTCCACCCGTCTTATTCCCTTTCGTTAGAAGATAAAATCAAAAGACGGAAGAAAAATGGCTCTCCCATGAATGATAATGAAATAAAGAAAGAAAGAACAAGATTACTAATCAAAAGCGCTTACCCCTCAAGGTCAGATCTGATGAATATGATAGGAAACTCAACTGAATTCTTCGAGAGAAACTCTGACGGACATATTACATTTAAAGTATGTTCACATTATGGAATTACGGAGTACCGCCTTACTGACGAGGGGATGGCATACCTGCATGCTGACAACTCCCTTAAGCAGATTGCAAGGATAACAGGCATAAGTTCATCAGCGAATATTGACGCAAACGTCAAAGGAGAAATCCTGGAAATGAATCCCAGGGAAACAAGAGATCCACTAAAGAGAATCAAGATGAGCCCCAAACGAAAAAGGAGTTCGTTTTCCAGATATATAATAATTGATCCATTATCCAGGATTGAGAGAGCTGTTGAAGCAATGAATGGCGAGCATATAAAGGTAACTTTCACACCGTATTAGTCATAATTTATCCGGATCATTTCCGGCCGGATACCGGAGTCCCAAAAAGAACATTTGAAATCCGGCAGCTTTGTGTTTTAATGTCAATATGTTTAAAAAGTAATTTACTATGTTATTTCATAAGAAATTCTCGAATAGATGACAGATACTTTCTCTCCAAAAAACACAAATACTATCCTATATTGTAAGAAATGGCAGGAAACAGTTGATTTCTACAAAGATTGTTTGGGACTGCCAATCACCCATAACTCAGACTGGTTTATAGAATTTAAGTTAACGGAAACTGCCCACATAAGTATTGCCGATGAGAGCCGGGCGTCCATTAAGAGTTGTGGGGGTGCAGGTGTGACATTGGCACTGCAGGTTGAAAGCGCCGCAGAAACCTGGCAATATCTGCGCAGCAGTGGTCTGGCCATCGAACCGGTTCGGGAACATCCCTGGGGAGCTCATGTTTTTTATTTCTCTGATCCCGAGGGGCATAGAATTGAAGTCTGGTCACCTAAATAGGAACTAATTGAGAATCAAATCCTCCATCGGATTTTTACCGGATCTTATTAACTCAACCACTTTTTTAACCCGCAATATCCTTTCAGGGCTTGCCGGATGACTGCGGAGAAAACTCTTTGACCGGCTCTTGGGAATTTCCAGCGCAAAGCGCTTCCAGAGAATTGCTCCCTTTTCAATATCATAACCCGCATTATGTGCATAGATGAGTCCAATATAATCCGCCTCTCTCTCGTTCTTCCTGCTGTATGGTGCGTACAGGGCTTGGGTTGCCCACGGCGCAAAAGGACCCGTAAGGCCGCCCAAAGTCCCGCACAGTGCAGCCACACTGATATTCTTGGGCAGATGCTTTGAGGTAAGATGGGCCAGCTCATGCCCCATTATAATGGCAAGCTCATCTTCATCCTCTGCAAAGTGTACCATCCCGGACGTAAATACAATACCCGTGAATTTTGCATACGCATTAATCTTACTGGTCTGCTTAAGGCGAATTCGCACGTATGGCATTTCCTTCGGTATCACATTAAAGGAGAGTCTTGCACCGGCCCTTTCTACAATAACCGTGGAGGATCTGCCGGCCTTAAACTTAACATGGCCGCTGTCCTTTATCTTCTTCCCATCCACCTCTTTTATGATATCGCCCTGCCGGATGCCCGCCAGATCAGCTATATAACCGTCCATTACTCCAATGACAACACATCCATCCTCTGTTGGAAGCTTATAATACCCGGCAATTTCCTCTGTATTATCGACGGATAATGCACCTATCACTGCACGGTTCTTAAATACTCCATCCGGCATGATGCTCAGGACATTAAATCCACTCTTCCATACCATGACTGAATCATTGATATATATTTCTGTAGCCAGCAATTCAATCTCTTCCTCAAGTTTCCTTAATTTATCTTTAGAAAGCGGCGGACCGGTTTTGGTACTGGCACAGCCGGTTACCAATAAAAATGCTGCCAGGATAATGGATAGAATAATTTTGTTCTTTTGCTTATACATATGAATAACCAATCGGTTTTTAATCTAAACAGACATCCTGCCCGCTGACTATGAAGAATGGATTTAATAGATCTTCTTTGTTATATCTCAGAGGTTCTCTGGTCTGTATATCCATTACACTGCCTTCAGCCTGTTCGACAATTGCCTGTCCGGCTGCAGTGTCCCACTCCATTGTTGGGCCAAATCTCGGATACACGTCTGCTATTCCTTCAGCGACGAGGCAGAGCTTCAGTGAACTACCGGATGATATAAATTCAACTTTTCCATGTTTTTCATTTAATAGTTTTACAAATTCTGTGAATTCTTCGGATGTATGAGAACGGCTGCCAATAACTGTAAACGAACTCTTGTCATTATTGGCTAATGGCAGTCTTTGTGATTTATTTAACAACTCTTTTATTGATAAGTTATCGAACAGACTTTCACTGTTTTCCAATTTATATGTACCAAAATCTATAGCAGCAAAGTAGAAGACATCCTTCACCGGTATATAAATAATACCGAGAACCGGCTTGTGATTCCGGATGAGTGCAATATTTACGCTAAACTCTCCGTTTCGATTGACAAACTCCCTTGTTCCGTCAAGGGGGTCAACAAGCCAGAAATATTCCCACTCTTTCCGTTCATCAAATGGAATACCTCTCCCCTCTTCACTTAAAACGGGCACTGTGCCGTTATTAACTGTTATGGTCTGTTCTAAAACATCCATGATTATTTCGTGCGACCTTTTGTCCGCCAGTGTCAGCGGGGATTTATCATCTTTCTGCTCAACCGCAAAGTCCGAACCGTATACATCAAGGATTGCCTCTCCTGCTCGTTTTGCAGCAAGGAGAGCAGTAAGAATAAGTTTTTCGTATTGAATTTCCATTACCCAATTATCATAGAAAATGATTTATTTTCAACAAAATAATAATCATGCTCTATTTACTTGTTGGCAATGAATTGTTATGATTAGTATTTATTCACTGTAGCGGAGGATCCACTTACAATACTAATTTAGTACAAATAGAAAGGGTAAACGATGATAAAATTTGAGAAGTTTTCACCACCGACTGAAGGTGAAGCCATATCGGTTGAAGATGGAAAACTTATAGTACCTGATAATCCCGTCATACCGTTTATCATAGGAGACGGGATTGGCCCCGACATAATGGAAGCGACCAGGATGGTTGTTGACGCCGCAGTGGAAAAGGCATATTCAGGAAAGAAAAAGATTGCATGGTATGAAGTCTATGCCGGTAAACTGGCTGACGAAAAGTTTGGTGAGCTAATCCCGTCTGACACGGTTGAAGCGATCAAACATTATCATGTTGCCCTTAAAGGGCCTCTTACTACACCTGTCGGCAAAGGCTTCAGATCTCTCAACGTAACGCTGAGGATTGTTCTGGACCTTTATGCTTGTGTAAGGCCCATCCGCTATTTCCGGGGAGCTCCGAGCCCTGTCAGGCATCCGGAAAAAGTTGATATGGTGATATTTCGGGAGAACACCGAAGATGTGTATTCCGGAATTGAGTGGCAACAGGGAAGCAGGGAGGCAAAACAGGTTATCGATTTTCTCAATTCAAACATGGATACCAAAATAAGTGATGACTCAGGGATTGGAATCAAAAACATCTCAATCGCAGGGACCAAAAGGCTGGTAAGGATGGCCCTGGATTATGCAGTAACACATAACAGGAAAAGCGTAACATTCGTCCATAAAGGCAACATAATGAAGTTTACAGAGGGAGCTTTCAGGAACTGGGGATACGAAGTTGCCAGAGAAGAGTATGGAGACTATACAATTACAGAAGACGAGCTATACGAAAAATATTCCGGAAAACAACCGGATGGTAAGATTGTTGTAAAAGACAGGATAGCGGATGCCATGCTGCAATTGGTACTGACAAGGCCGGAAGAATATGACATACTTGCAATGCCAAATCTGAATGGAGACTATTTTTCAGATGCTATTGTGGCTCAGGTAGGCGGATTGGGACTTGCACCTTCTTCAAACATGGCGAAGGACAGATTCGTTTTCGAGGCATCCCATGGCACTGCACCAAAATATGCAGGCCAGAACAAGGTGAACCCCGGTTCCCTGATCCTGACCGCGGCAATGATGCTGGACACCATCGGCTTCAAAGAAGCTGATGCCCTTATCACGAAAGGTGTAGCCGGGGCCATAGAGAAGAAAACTGTTACCTATGATCTTGAAAGACTTATGGAAGGAGCCACTACGGTGTCTACCTCAGGGTTCGGTGAAAAGATTATTGAGAATATGTAAATTAGTCGTTTTTAAGAAAACTTAAAAGAAAGGGTTTTAAATGGATATATATAAATACGCATTGCAGATGGAATTGGATGGCAGGCATTTTTACCTTGATATGATGAAGAAAACAAATAATAAAGGGCTTAAGAATATACTGACTATGTTGGCAGACTCTGAAGCTAAACATTACAATGTAATTCTGGATATGCAAAAGAATGATAAAACAGAATTCTCGGCGGATACCGAGGTATTAACAAATGTAAAAAATATTTTTGTGAAAATGAAAGAAGAGAAAGATATTGATGTTGATATCTCACAAGCAGAATTTTATAAGAAGGCACTGAAAGTTGAGGCAGATGCCCAAAAGTTTTATCTTGAAAGAGCTGATGAAGAGAGTGATCCATATCGGAAGGAAATATTTCTAAAGCTGGAAGAGGAAGAGAAAAATCATTGTGTTCTGCTTGAAAATATAATCGGTTTTGTATCACAACCCGCTGACTGGCTTGAAAATCCTGAGTGGTATCATTTAGATGAATAAAATTAAACTGTTTGAACCGTTTAAACTGTTTGAACCGCTGTTTTTACTTTGCTTTAAATTAGTCCTTTGTTTCTAACATCAGTGTATATCAGTGTAAATCCGTGGCTAAAGTTTTCTTATGCTTGAGATCAAACACCATATTCCGGATATTGATTCCTATATCAGACTGAGGAAGAACACCGGCTTGAGCCCACGCTCACGTAAAGCTGTTGAACTGGGGCTTCCCAATAGTCTTTTTGCAGTAACCGTATACGATGGCGAAAAAGTAGTAGGTATGGGACGTGTTATAGGTGATGGCGGCTGCAATTATGAAGTAGTGGATGTTGCAATTGAACCGGAATACCAGGGAAAGGGGCTTGGGCGATCTGTAATGGAGGCAATCATGACATATCTGGAAGACGTAGCTCCTGAAGGTTCTTACATTTCATTGCTTGCGGATGTGCCTGCCTTGTATGAAAAGTTTGGTTTCAAATTATGTCCAAACAGCGAGGCCATGGATATCAAGAAATAACCCCCCCCTCTTTAACTACCAGTTATGAATAATTCAGTTCAGATAATACCTTTTACAAATTTAGTATTGGCCTTCATCCCGGCTATCGTTGTTGTTGTAATTGTCTGGAGATGGGGCATCGGCTACAAAAGGTCAATTTACGCCCTTGCCCGGATGCTCATCCAGCTCCTGTTAATAGGATATTTCCTGGTATTTATCTTTAAATCTGACAGTTCTCTGATCGTTATTGGTGTCCTGGCTGTTATGCTCTTTGTATCAAGCTGGATTGCCCTGCACACAAAGACAATCCCCCGAAGGCAATTATACCTGAAATCATTTTGTTCTATCTCACTGGGCGGAGGCATAATCTTATTACTGATAACGCAGGGTGTCCTCAATCTGCACCCATGGTATCTGCCAAGTTATGTCATCCCTCTCGCAGGGATGATCTTCGCTAATGCGATGAATAGTGTCAGCCTTGCAGTAGAAAGGCTGGAAGCAGAGATTGACAGGGACGTTCCATATGAACAGGCACGTATTATCGCACTTCGCACTTCTCTTATCCCTATTACAAACTCCCTGCTGGCAGTAGGGCTGGTTTCCCTGCCCGGAATGATGACAGGCCAGATACTGTCCGGAGTATCTCCGTTCATAGCCGCAAGATACCAGATCATGGTGATGTGTATGATATTTGGTTCAGCGGGTATCTCAGCAGCCTTTTTTCTGTATATGGTCAGGTCGAACTTCACAACCAGGGAAAAGACAATTAGACAGGATGACAGGATAAAACAGGATGGGGTGAAAGGCAAGAAAAAGATTGAATGATTTAATATTTCAGTCATTTGGACTTAAAGCATTGATTTGGCATTTGAGCTTTGACATTTGGATTTAACAAAATCCTTTTAGTTCACTTAGGATGCTACTATGAAACCGACAGTAAGATTAGCCACAGCACGGACCCCGGACGGAGGAGAGATGGAGCTTTACCGGCATGATCGTGATTTCTCGATCAAGATCAACGGTCTGGATTTGATGAACAGTCGCCAGCATGAGTCGGAACTGGAGCTCGCGCGATTGGGTTGTGCGCATCTGACTCGCAGCAAGGCGCCATGCATACTCATCGGCGGCCTGGGCTTAGGCTATACTCTCCGCCAGGTTCTCAATATGCTCAACCCCCATACCAAAGTGGTGGTAAGTGAACTGATGAGTGCTGTAGTCGAATGGAATCGTGAATTTCTCGGGGAGATCAACGGCCGGTTACTGGAGGACGAACGAGTTGAGATCAAGATGGGAGATCTAGTGACGCATATCTCACGTTCCAATAACAGATTCGATGCGATCCTGCTGGATATCGATAATGGCCCCAGCGCGATGGCCGATTCAGGGAACACCCGATTGTACGGTTATGAAGGAATTCAGGCTTGTCGCCACGCACTGCGCGAACGGGGGAGTCTGGCTGTGTGGGCGACTGAGCCTAGTAAAGAATACGAGCGGCTCTTGATGAGCTGCGGCTTTCATGTACGGCGTTACCGGGTCCCCGCCTACAAGGGGAGTAAGGGGAGTAAATCGCAGTCACGTTTTGTATGGGTCGCGTCGGGAGACGAAACTATCCTGCCCCCCGGCGGCGGCGAGCCACGCCTCCCGCTCCAAAACGAGTCGAAGGGAAATCGCAGACGGCCCCGAGAGAGACACTAGTCGTGAATATGCTGACGAGATAATAAAGTTAGATGTGGTTTGGAGATAGTTTGATGGGGTACCTTCAGAATAATTCCCCATTTTTCTCCCCAAAAACATTCAAGGCAACGGCCAGTTTCTTCAGTTTGGTTGGGGGAGGAAACCGTTTTTAACAGAAATTGGCCTGTTAAAAGTGCCGAGTACCTTGAAAACCCTATAATATTTCTTTCAAGCACACTTAAATTACACAGCTATATGTTTAGAATTACTGCTTACTTTCGGCTGCCTTCTCAGCTGTTTCAGCCGTTGCTTCAACTGCTTCCTCAGTTGTTTCAGCCGTTGCTTCGGCAGCTACTTCCTCAGTAGCTTCAGCCGTTGCTTCGGCAGCTACCTCCTCAGCAGCTTCAGCCTGCGGTTCGGCTACCTGCTCTACAGTTTCAACCTTTTCTATTGAAGTACAGCTGATAGCAAGTCCAAAAATCATTATTACAAATGCTGTAAACATAAACGATATACTTCTTATAACCATGGCTGTTCTTCCTTTCATTTTATAGTTAATGCACACTTTCGGCTTCCTTCTTTTCAGGCTCAGCCTTCTGCCCAGATACTTCCTCTACCGTTGCTTCAGCTGCCTTCTCTACTGTATCAGCAGTTGTTCCAGTTACCTTCTCAGTCGTTTCCGCAGTTGCTTCGGTGACCTTCTCAGCAGTTTCAGCTGTTGCTTCGGCTGCCTCCTCAGTTGTTTCAGCAGTTGCTTCGGTTACCTTTTCAGTCGTTTCAGCTGTTGCTTCAACTGCCTCCTCAGTTGTTTCAGCTGTTGCTTCAACTGCCTCCCTTGTTTCAGCAGTTGCTTCAACTGCCTCCCTAGTTTCAGCTGTTGTTCCAGTTACCTTCTCAGCAGTTTCAGCTGTTGCTTCAGCTGCCTCCTCAGTTGTTTCAGCCGTTGCTTCGGCTGCCTCCTCAGTTGTTTCAGCCGTTGTTCCAGCTGCCT
>Ga0187827_10005095_pt1 | contig 15708 bp, 12 predicted proteins | sample ETNtaG_39_FD_167969 | JGI IMG/M metagenome (GOLD analysis project Ga0187827, IMG submission 167969) | Marine microbial and viral communities from oxygen minimum zone, Eastern Pacific Ocean - ETNP2014_SV_150_PacBio MetaG (Illumina Assembly) | ecosystem: Environmental > Aquatic > Marine > Hypoxic...
CATGCCCGGGTGGGCACTTGAGGGTTCAAGCCTTCTCTCACTCCACTTCATTAGCACTGAGGTGTTCTTTATTGATCACCTTGGTCTGAATTACCTCAACACCTTTCTGTCTAGTGGAGAACAACATCCGTAATCGCTCCAAAGTTGGAGCTGAAACCGATGCTGAGAATATCACAATGGCTGAACCAGAACCACTGATTCCGGCGGCTCTCGCTCCATTGACAAATGCATCATTCGTCATCCTGCGCCCCTCCATATCATTCAAAACAGAGGCCATTGAACGACCATTCCAAGTTATTGCAACAAGTTCTTTCCCTTCTTGAAGTGCAGCCAATGACTTCTGGAAACCTTGTTGATGCCAAGCAAAGGCATCTAATTCCGGCGACTCCATCCTCTCACCTCTGAGGAGCAACAATACATCCCAATCGTCAGAGTTTGGGCCATTCCCTTCCAAGATAATCCCTTCAGCAGCAGAAAGATTCGGGTCTACAAGTTTCCAGCCCCCTTCAACCGCTGCCCAAGAATCATCTACACTTCCGGTCAATGAAACTCCTGAGGCTGATTGTGCCTTGGAAGAAATATCCACAATCTCTGCATTTGTAATCTCGAGTTTCATTGAATCGGCCAAAGCCCTGATTGCTGCAACAGACACTGCTGCAGAAGATTTGAGACCTTGTCGGGCCGGAACTTTGCTACTTACGCTCCAGTGTAACTCCGCTCCTGGCAACTCATGTCCTGCTTCTTTCCAAGCCTCGACGGTCGCCTCCAACAGGCCATCAGGATCATCGAGTTCCCGCCTGGGTGGTTTGTCGAGAAGGGTAACTGTGACTGGAAGGTCTAGAGCAAGACTTGCTCCATATCCAACCCCTGCAGCATGCAATAGGCTACAGGCACCATTTGCCTCACCTTTGCCCAACCTTGCCATGCCATCACCTCTCTTTGATTTCTGCGTCGACCTTCTGCCCTATGTGCCGTGCCCCTGAATCAATTCTGGAAATCAACATGTCACCTTTCTTGATTTCGGTGATGGCAATAGCATCGCCTACAGGTGAAACCATTCTCACTGTCTCTGCTTGTTGAAGTACTGCCTGCGCTTCATTATCATTTTCATCTACCCACTTCAATAATATCATTGGCCTTCTCTCTATTTTCAATCTGCCAATACTTGCTTCTCTGGTGTCGCCATTTTTGGAGAATACCATAACTGAATCTCCAGCCTCAAGTTCTGAAAGATAAGCTGTACTTCCATCAGCCAACAAGGTATAGGCATGGACAGTTCCTGCATTCACTCTGAAAGGCCTGACTGGTACGAACTCACTATCGATAGTCTCACCGTGAACCAGAACCATGGATGATGAACTGGAACCAACCATCAAACCTTCACCTTTGGCAAGAAGAGAAGTCAAATCGATGCAGACCCTGTCACCGACACCAGCATTCTGCACCGTAGTGACTCTGACTGACCCAAGTTCAGCAACTCCAGAATGCTCAGGAAACTGCTCTTCTGATAATCTCTCCAAGCGCTGTGCTTTAGCAATGAACGCCGCTTCAACCACTTTCTCATTCTCTGGAACCAACAAGGCATCAACACCAATCTGCAAAGCGAATGCTGCCCCCTGAATCTGAGAAGGTTCATCGATGAGTGCTGCAATTCTCGTTGGACTGCCTTGAGCAGCAGAAACCAGGTTCTCCAATGGAATCATCTTCCAATCATCCAATTCCACCAACACCCAGTCAACAGAACCGATGGCTGAACGTGCACGTTGCTGACCTGAATCATCTTTCACCTGCACGACAAGGCAATCTTCAGGTTCTATTGTGACAACTCGGTCGAAACCCTTCTCGTCCAAATTCTTGGTTGAACTGTTTCGACGATCCAACCAGACCTCCATCACAACACCTCACAGGCTTCTTCAAAACTCAGCCCATCATGAATCAATCCTCGTAATGCAAGAATACAATTTCTTGGATTTTCATCCTCGAATATCTGTCTGCCCATACATACTCCAGCGCCACCTACTTCTATAGCATCAGCAACTATTCGAAGTACTTCAGTGAAATCACCACTAGATTCGCCTCCAGCAATCAAGACTGGAATTGGCGCTGCCCCGACAACTTCTGCAAATGCTTCCTTGCTCCCTGGCCACGATGTCTTGATGGCATCACAACCCAATTCCCAACCCAAACGAACTGCATGGGCGATTGCCATCGTGCTGTCTCCTTCCGCCTTGAGAAAGGGCCCACGCGGATAGATCATGCCCAACAATGGGATGTCAAGATGATGACATTGCTCGGATATCAATCCTAATCTCTCGAGCATCAGATGCTCGTTCAAGTCCCCAAGATTTACTTGGACACTGACTCCTGAAGCACCTCGTTCCACTGCCTCTCCGGTGGAGCCTACCAGTACTTTGTTCGAGGAATTCTCGCCTCCATGAATCGTCGAAGCAGATATGTGCATCAGCATTGGAATTGTGGAATCGCAATATCTACTCACCACACCTTTGTGAGCAATAATGGCATCAGCCCCTCCTGCCCCTAGTTCGTTGATCAGGGCCTCTACATCGGTCAATCCAGCCACCGGCCAAGATGAAACACCATGGTCGATCGGTATCCACACAGCCTTGCCATCTGGCATCAATCGCGCCAACCTCTCAGCATGCAACGATGACCTAGCCATGCAACCCCTCAGGGGTCGACATTTCAATACCTGTGGTTCAGACCTGTTCGCTTCCAACCAACCATTTCATTGTGATAGAAGTCGCTTTCTCGAGATGCTCGCCCAGTGTACTCTTGGTGATTCCAGTCATATCAGATAATTCTCTCAAACTAACACGTCGAGGAATATCAAACCAACCAGATGAAACAGCAGCACGCAACGCCTCTCTTTGTTTTTCGGTCAAAATATTCGCCAATCCGTGCTCTTCATCGTTTGATGTGACTGCAATGGTATCTGGCGGTAAAACTTCACGCGCCAATTTGACGAATGTTGAAACTCCTGAAGGGAGTCCTCTGACATTGATCACCATGCCATTCTTGCCCAACCGATATGGGGGTAAGACAGTGATATCATCCATCATGATGGCTCCTGTCGATAATGAATGATGATTGGTCAACACGATATATCCTTCACCACCTATTTCAGGTTCCCCAGCAGGCGGCAATGGCCCTTCTACAGTGAGAAAACTCACCTGAGCGAGGTCTTCAATTCCCTTATCTGGAAGAAAGGCGACCTTGACCAATTGTCTTACACCTTGTTCAGACACATCTAGATGTCCAAGAACTTCCATGCTCGTACAAATCTCACACAATGGAGCGAATTCACTCAATTCCAAATTCTCGGCAGACCAAGTCAATCTAACCTCGCGCATGGCCCTTGGTGAATGGATTCAGTCTTGACCCTGCCTATCAAATACGGAGAAGAGTTCAAACACATCAATCAACAGCGCAATTCAGGAAGGATGAATCGTGGCTTTGATCGAGTTGAATGGAATAACGAGAATCTACGGAGAAGGAGAAACTGAGGTCAGAGCACTAGATGGAATCGATCTATCCATTGAAAGAGGTGAGATCATCGCACTATTGGGACCATCTGGTTCTGGTAAAACCACACTTCTGAACATCATTGCTGCATTAGATGAGCCAACTGAGGGGACATACTCCTTTGAATCTCAAGAAGTTCCAAATGGAAATGTCGAAGCGATGACTACTTTCCGAAGAGAGAACATTGGTTACATCTTCCAATTCTTCAATCTACTCGGAGACTTGACTGCACTTGAGAATGTATTATTGGTCCAAGAAATAGCGGGCGTGCGCGACAAGGAACTTGCAATCTCTCAACTAAAGGAAGTCGGGCTCGAAGGTCTAGAAGATAGGTTTCCAGCCCAGATGAGTGGAGGGCAGCGTCAAAGGGTCGCAATAGCCCGTTCTCTGTCGAAAAAACCAAACATCATTCTAGGTGATGAATTGACTGGGAATCTGGACTCTGAAACCTCGAATCAGGTGATGGATTCATTGATTGAAACCTGTCGAGAAGGAGACCTTACCACCATGTTCGTGACGCACGATACTTCACTGACTCGCTTCGCAACTCGCGTCATCAATCTTGACAGTGGACGTGTGGTCTCTGATGAACCTGGAGGGCTTTCAACCATGGCAGGTCAAGCGCGAAGCGCGGCTAAAGATATCGCCAAAGGCGCCAAGAATATTGTCGAATCAATCAAGGATGTTGCAAAGGACATCATAGGGTGAGTTTGTGAATAAGTTGCTACTTACTCGGCTCAGGCGCAGCCTGATGCGGACCAAAATAAGAGTGATTACAGTTACTCTTCTGATAACATTGACCGCTTACCTTGGTGTGACGCTGAGTGAATTCACCCGTAACATGAACAGTGTCTATGATGACTTCTATTCAGAAACCAATCTTGCCGACCTGATGGTTATCGATGAAGTGCAAGACGAAGGCAACTTCACCGCATTATGTGAAGCACATAGTGATTGGAATTGCGAAAGTAGGCTATCATTGAGAGGTGAAGCGAACATGACTTCATTCTGCACTGCTCGAAAGGTGAAATGCGACTGGATTCAATCATTTTGGCATGGCATGACGACTAATGAGGTCACTTCGCTACATGCTGTTGATGGTTCGATGGAACCGGCTGCTGGTGAGTTGGTAATCGATGCCCATGTCGCCAATTCTCACAAGGTGCAGGTCGGTGATGTCATGGAGATTGCCGCTGGAGGTGGTATTGTCGAACTGAGTGTAGTAGGTATCGCTTACAATCCACTCCATCTCTGGTATATGCCAGAAGGTTCTCTATTTCCAGATAATGAGAATTTCATTGTCGGCTATCTGGATGCCGAAACATTAGCCGAAATAGCAGGCTTCCAACCTGGTGCGATGAATGAACTACACATCGACCTCCCAGGGACTCCCGATTTTGATATCGCTTCTACTAACGATGTCGATGAAGGCAAGGATTTGAATCCGCTGAGGGAAGGAGTTCTAGAAGATATGCGGGACAGTGGAATGGAAGGTGAAGTAGTCGATCGCAGTGGAATGAAGAGTCCTGAAATGCTGCGCATTGATCTTGAGGGGTCGCAGAAAATCACTCCTTTCGTCCTCGTGATGCTGTTGGTGATAAGTGGTCTTGTCATTGCCGTTTCAATAGACCGTCTGGTCAAGAGTCAAGCCAGAGAAATCGCCGTACTCAGAACCATCGGAACCTCCGGAAAAGACATTCGGAACATCTACATGCTGGTTCCTCTAGTACTGGGAATACCCGGATTGACCCTTGGTATATTAATGGGAATTTCACCAATTGGTACCAAAGCATTCACCGAATTCTACTTCTCTTTCTTCGACATGCCTATCGTCACTATTCATCATTATCTGGACCTGATAATCATGCTAGGTGCAGGTTCTTTACTTCTGATATTCCTATTCGGGATTCGCCCCGCAATACGCGCCTCTAGATTGCAACCTCTCGATGTATTTGGACAATCAAGTGAGAAAGCGCCGAGTCGCCTATTGACCAAAGTCACACGTTCTCTTTCCCCCGGAATTGGATTGGCATTGAGATCGACCTTCCGAAAACCTGGTCGATTGATAGTCACATTGCTTGCACTTTCACTTTCGATGATGATTCTTGGAGGGATGATGATGATGATGGCGGTATTCACCAATGTCTTCGAAGAAGGACTGGATGAACAGGTCAATTGGGATGCGCAAGCGATGATTTGGCCTGAAAATGTTGATGCTGCAGCAAGTTGGGCAGCAAACAATTCCTCAGCATATGAAAAGTTCATCGTTGACAAGGGAAACAAGATAGGTGAAGATAGAACATTCTCACTATATGGATTAGAAGAAGTTACCACGAAGGATGACAAGATGTTGAGATTCAAACTCATCGATGGCTCATTGCCAAAAACGGGTGCGGTTCCACCTCAAGTCCTGATCGATGAGGGCATGTCAATTCTACTCGAATGGGAAGTAGGCGAGATTGTGGAATTTGAAAACGGAGCTTCGGTAATAGAGGTAGAGATTACTGGGACCATTCAGGAAATCGAACGCATGATGGTTTTCAATCGCGCAGATCTAAGTGAAATCGTTGACTATGATGCGAATGGGGTACGCATGACCTTCTCGGAAGGCCAATCTGTTGATGATGGGTTGCGAGAAATTTCGATAATGATAGTCGAAAAAGAAACATTGATCGAAGGTTTCAACACAGTGCTTCAGCAACAAGAAGGAGCCATGCAATCAATGTATGTCATCGGAGGGCTACTTGCGATAGCAGTGCTTTTCAACACCTTATTGATGAATCTGGCAGAACGGGATACTGAACTGGCTACTTTGCGCGTTCTTGGGGCGAGTCGTATGCGTCTCGCACTCATTCTGACTGTCGAGCATTCATTCATTGGGCTGATTGGTGGAATCGCTGGCGTCGTGGCAAGCATTGCAATGATGGGTGCAATGGCATCAATGATGACAACATGGGAATTCTATATACCGTTGGCCATCGACTACATTGTATCATTGAAAGTGATTGCATTCGTACTAATCGCCTCTCTTCTGACAACACCGATAGGAATATGGAGAATCGGGCGAATGGACCTCCTTGAAGTAGTGGCTAGACATGAAAGATGAGGGTCTACACTCAATTATTTGGACAATCCATTGTTGAGGTAGGTATTACTAGGTCCTGACTCCCGTAGGGAGTCCATGCCTTGGGCCGACTGGACCTTGTTGGGTGCACTCGGAGGAGGTTTCGCCTATGGCATCGCTACCCTGATCATCAGGGAAAGATCCCTGCCATTCATCATTCGACAACGTGAGGATTCGATGGATTTCACTTTGCGTGAAGATGAAATGCAGGAATCTGAGGAGGATTTGTCCTTCACCGATGCACGCCGAGAATTCGAAAAGCGCCTCTCAGGAATAATGGACTATCGAGAGAAACATGATGAGGAGATACGAAAGAAGGCCTCAGAAGAACAACTCGCTGCCGAAAAAGATGCTTTGGAATTGCAAAAAATAAATGAGGCTGGGATGAAGGATGCCATCGCTCATGAAGAATTGAGACGTCAGATACAGGAGCAAGAATACGAAGCCCAGAAAACAAAGGAAAGGGCTGAACTGGAAGCTTTCCAAGAACGCATGGAACGGCAACGAAGGGAAGAGGAAGAACGCCTCTTGAAACTTGAATTTGAACAAGAAAAGGAGGAAATCGAACGGGAGCGGATGCGTCAGGAACAAATGCTGGCCATGGAGGCGCAGCGGAAATTGGAGGTCCTCGCTCAAAAAAACTCTGATATCGAAGCAGTTGAGGCTGATGAGAAGACCAAAAAAGATCTGGAGCAAAGACTGAACAGAGAAGGAGCAAAGACCGGGGAAGTGCAAATCTCTCTGATGTGGAATGATAGAAATGACCTCGATCTGCATGTAGTCTGCCCTAGTGGTGAGAGAATGCATGGAGGAAACAAGTTCTCGAAATGTGGCGGAGAACTGGATGTCGATATGAATGTCCGAGCCGAATCAAAAAAACCAGTCGAAAACGTGTTCTGGGAAGAAAACGCTCCAGCAGGGGACTACAAGGCATTCGTCCATTTCTACAAGCATCATAAGAAACGGCGAACAAGAAATACCACCACCTACAAATTGATCATCAATGCTGGTGGTGAAATCAAAGAATACAGCGACATAATAACCTTTGGAGACCCAATAAAATTGGTTGCTGAATTCAATATGCCGGAGCTTCAGGAAAGAACTGATTTCAAGCAACAGATGGAAGAGAGAATTGCAGAGGCCAATGCACAGATTGGTGCTGCTTCAACCATTGATGAATATCGAGCAATCTCACTTGAAGAGATTCCTGAAAATGTTGCGGAAGAACTCATTCAGACAATATCAATGAATATCGAGCATCTTGAAGTGGATGCGGCTAGGGAAGAAAAAGAACAAAGATTCGAGGATACAAAACAAACCATCATGTTGTCAACAGACTCAGAAGAACTTGAGAATCTTGACCTTACGGATTTCAATGAATATGAGACCTCAAGGCTCAACGCCTTGATGGAGCAGAATCTTGAGGTGCAGAGAGCAGAGAAATTCAACCAATTGATGCGTGAAATTATCATGGCAGAGAATTTCGATCAGGTGGATTCAATCAGAATTGTTGGAGTCAGCGAGGAGCAACGTTCATCCTTGGAAGAAGCCAAGGAAGAAGCAATAGAACGATTCCATGATGAGATGTATTCTTATTATTGGAATAGCATAGATGCCGCTCAAACAGAAGAAGAACTCGGAGACATCGAATTCAAAGGAGTCAGCGAATTCCAGTTGCAAAGCCTCACGGAGCACAGGGGTAATCGAGCATCGGCATTGGTCCCTGCTGAAGATATTCTCGATATCCAAAGTGAATTGGTGGAAGAACGCCTATTGGATGAAGAGTTGGACATGGAAGAAATTACAACAGAGGAAGTTGAGTTGGAAGAGGAGATTGAAGAACCGCTGAAAACAATGATCCCACAAGGACAACCTGAACTCATGGAAGAACTTGCAATCGAGGAAGTTGAATTGGAAGAGGAGATTGAAGAACCGCTGAAAACAATGATCCCACAAGGACAACCTGAACTCATGGAAGAAATTACAACAGAGGAAGTTGAGTTGGAAGGAGAAACGGAGCCTGAAACTGAGGAGAGTTTTGAAGACCTGTTAATGGAATTCGGAGAGCAACAAACTGATGACGAAGAAAGTGAAGTTGAAACCATCCAATTCGATGATGGTGAAGAATTGGAAGAGTTACTTGCCGCTGCTTTAGAGGGTACTGAAGATACTTTGAAACCCGCCAAGGAATCTATTGAAGAAGCCGAGGTTGATGCGGATACGGATTCATCTGATGAAGAAAGCCAACCCTCTTTGGAATATATCAGTTCACCACAGATACTGATTGAAAAGATAATCGTGAATGAGAATATTCTGGAGGCTCTGAATGGAAGATTAAAACGGGAAGGCGTTGAAAGAGCCGAGTACGAGATTTCGTTGATGTGGAACAATAAGAATGACTTGGACATCCATGTAGATACCGCAAATGGAGACCATATTGATGTGAATACTAGAACCTCTTCCTGCAACGGAATCTTAGTTCATTCAATGAATGCACGTTCAACTTCTAAGAAGCCAATAGAACACATCATCTGGACGGAAAAACCTCCTACGGGAAAATATGTCGTCAGCATTGACCATTTCAAGAAGAACAGAGGTTTTGGCACTAGGGATCCCACTCGTTTCTTGGTTGCTGTGAACATCGCTGGAAACATTTCCGCATGGGAAGGTCACATCAATTCAAATGATGACCTGTCAACGATATGCGAGTTCACCATAGAGTGATTCGGCGATAGGAATTATCGCATTGTACCATAAACCTTCAGGGCTGAACATCGCAACTGTATTAGAGCGAATACGGGAGCCGCCCGCATGGGAATAACCCACAGTGAGTTGCAAGAGTGGCTCGCCGGCTATGATTCTGATGCCATCACCATTGGAGTAATAGCATCCCATTCTTCTCTTCAAATTCTACATGGAGCCAGACTGGAGGGCTTCAAAACACTTGGAATTGCAGTCGGAGAAAATCGTCGTAGATACTACAGTGCATTCCCTGGTGCAGAACCAGATGAATGGTTGATGCTGGAAGATTATAGAGAATTATTGAATCAGGCTGATTGGTTACGTGCTCACAACGTCATCATTATTCCACATGGTTCTTTGGTTGAGTATCTAGGTGCGGAGAATTTTAGAAATCTAGCAGTCCCAACCTTCGGAAATCGAGGAATCCTAAAATTCGAATCAAGCCGTACTGCCCAAAGAGATTGGTTGGAAGCGGGCGGTTGCACCATGCCAAAATTGATTGTTGACCCGCATGATATCGATGGCCCAGTCATTGTGAAATATGCTGGAGCGAAAGGTGGACGCGGATACTTCATCGCCAGAGATTACAGAGATTTCAGACGAAACGCCCTGTTAGAAGAAGAATTCACCATTCAGGAATATGTTCTCGGTTGTAGGTACTATCTCCATTTTTTCTTCGATCCTACTGCTGAAGATGGGTTCCAAGTACAAGGTAAAGGTAAACTGTCAGGCAAGAATCTTGGACGTCTTGAACTGATGTCGATGGACAGAAGAGATGAGAGCAATGTGGACGAGTTCTACAAACTGGGTTCACTTCGAGATCTCAGAGAAATGGAACTTGAGCCTTCTTTCGTCGTTACCGGTAACCAACCAGTGGTGATACGTGAGAGCCTATTGCCAGAGGCTTTTCGGCTTGCAGAAGGAACTGTTGCCGCTTCATTCGAGTTAGAAGATGATGCTCGAGGAATGATCGGTGCCTTTTGTCTTGAAACAATTGTCACCGACCAACTTGATTTCAAGGTCTTTGAGATCAGCGCTCGTATTGTTGCAGGCTCCAACCCCTTCATTGGAGGCTCTCCCTATTCTGACATCAATGAATGGCGGATGTCGACAGGTAGGAGAATTGCGCGTTCAATCCGAAGAGCCCTTGAGAAAGGATGCTTGGACGATATCCTCTCATAAGAGGCAAGGCTCATGGGCAACCGAAGTTTGCGCAAGAACATGGGAGAGAAACGCATCACCTATTCCGAGTATCTGCATCTTGCGAAATTGCTCGATCTTCAAGATGGAGGAGTGGCAGGTGATAGAGATATCAGCGCTGATGAACTCCACTTCATCATTGTCCACCAGTCATTTGAATTGTGGTTCAAATTGATTCTCAATCAACTCGCTGAGGCTCGCGCACTATTGTCCTTGGAGCCGGTTCCTGAATCCCATATCCCCTTGATTGTCCACCATCTTGACCGTACGACAGAGATATTGAAACTGATGCAGTCTCAATGGAAGGTGATGGAGACATTGACCCCACAAGGATTCCTCGCCTTCAGAGATGAATTGGGTACGGCCTCAGGTTTCGAATCTTTCCAGATGAGAGAACTGGAGATTCTTCTTGGTCTCGATAATGTTCAACGCCCAGGTGGAATGGATCCACTAGCACATTTTGAGAAATTAGCAGGTGAATCTGAACAGGGGAAAAGGGCATGGGACAGATTGGTCGCGGCTTCACAGAAAGAGACATTGTCAGAAATATTGACCAGGTGGTTAGCAAGGACGCCAATCCATGGTTCCTCACCAGATGATGAAGGCGATGACGAAGTGGTCAGAGGATTCATTGAGGGACATCTCTCATCGATGGAAGCACATGACAATGAGTCTCTGGAACGACACAAAGCCATGGGAACCCCGGCAATTGAAAAGGTGAAAGTGAGATTCGACGCTTCTTTGGCTGCAGCAAGAGAATACCTGCTCCCTGATGGACAGGTATACAGACCTAGAGCAGGGCTGCTGTTCATCGAATCATATCGTGAGTTACCACTTCTGGCTTGGCCAAGAACACTGATTGATTCCATAGTGGAACTTGAACAGCAACTGCTACTGTTCAGACATCATCACGCCCGCATGGTCGAGAGAATGATTGGAAGAAGAGTGGGTACTGGTGGTTCATCAGGGGTCGATTATCTAGATTCGACGACAAAGGCTCGAATTTTCACAGACCTCTGGCAAGTGCGTTCGATCTTGGTCAAACGCGAGTCTCTGGATGATGTCAAGGATTCTGGCTTCTACGGATTCACCAGTGAATGAATCTCAGCCAAGGTGCGGATCTACATCGATAGGAATCAGATTGTTATCATATTCGTAAAGAGCAATCTTCAATGGGTCAAGAACGAAGCGCACATTTGCTTCATCTACTCCAAACAATGAAATCAATTCAGCCCTGAAAGCCTCTCTAAGGTCTTCCTCTGAAACGTTCAAAGGAGCACCCATTCCAATCTGCAGAGCTCTGGCTCCAATGATGCGGGCTCTCTCAAAGCGGGTGTGCTTTCGTACTGGCTCGACCATGATACTCACCAACGTTCATCAGAACGCATTCCCGCCGACCAGCGACCCTCTATTGAACCCATCGCCCACCAACAAAGTCAATGTTGCTGGCATATGTTGATGAATGGGCATTCAGAGGATGCGCTGATGAGAGGTTCTGGCACTTGCGACCCGATGTCTCGGCTGCCTCTTGCACTGATGCTCACAGGTCTACTGATTCTGATAGTTGGCGGTTCCGTACGCATCAACGACGCCGGTGAAAGTTGTCCGGATTGGCCTACCTGTTTCGGTGAAATCCATCCATTTGCCTCTGCCGAAGAGCAATTGCAATGGTGGGAGGAAAACCCAAATGAAGCAGATTCTCGACATGGCACCGATAGTGACCACACATATTCAACAATCCAGATATTCTCTGAATGGTTGCATCGATTACTGGTTGGTGTTGTGGCCATTCCAGTACTATGGAACTGGTTACACGTTCGTGGAAGAAGAGAAGAATTAGGCGAGGATATGCTTGGAATCGCCTTTGCTGGGGGAGTGCTGCTCATCCTTCAGGCCATTGCAGGGTATGTGACCGTGAAATTCGACAATGCAGATTGGTCTGTTGCACTGCATCTTACATTGGCTGTATGTTGGATATCTGTATTCATCTGGCAATGGCTATTGTGGAGAGTCAGAACCAGTGGTCTTGACCACATCAACGATATTTCTTCCGAATTTGCCTTATCCGCATTGCCTAGGCTTCGATATCTTGCTGGCTCAGTATTGTTCCTGCTGATACTCGGCGCTTGGGTGGCTTCTACCGCCGGAGGTGAATACAACAAGGGATGCAGCACTGGGTTCACCGACGGATGGCCAAAATGTCAAAATTCGTGGTTCCCTCAACTTACGCAGATGGGTGAACTTGTTCAGATGATTCATAGACTAGGGGCTCTAGTTGTTGGAGGTGCCTTGATGTGGGGTGCTGTTCGAATGAGAGAGGTAGCCAGGTCTTCAAAGAATGGCGAAATCCTGACCCGATTCATTGAGGCCAGCACTGGCCTGTGGCTGCTCAACGTTTTCATTGGCGGAATCTACATCATTACTGCTGGAGCGGAGGGATTCATTGAATTGTTATCCCTTCTTCATCTAATCTTTGGAGTATCTTCATTTCTTGCGATAATGACTGCCGTACTGATTTGCAGGGTTGCTATCATGGAACCTAAGGAATCTGTAGAAGAGGAATGATGTCATGTCTGAAATCAGTGAACGACCTTCTCTATTCGTCATCTGGATGAAATTGATGAAACTACGGGTCATCGTTCTCCTGCAGGTGACTGCGGTCTGTGCAATTCTGGCCCATGACCTTCTCAACCGCAAAGGCGTGATTGAGGGAGGTGGTAGAACATGGTTGGACACACTTGTCACATGCTTCTGGGTGATCATTGGAGGGACCCTTTCAGCAGGAGGGGCCAATTCCATCAACATGTGGTTCGACGAAGATATTGACAAAGGCATGAGAAGGACCAACAAACGACCTATTCCTAGCGGATGGGCCTCAGGCAGGCACGCTTTGGTATTCGGAATCATCATCTCCATAATTGGGACTGCTGCATTATGGCAAGTTCATTGGAAAGCAGGTTTCTGGAGCGCATTCTCTGTACTCTACTATGTCTTCATCTATACAATCTGGCTGAAAAGAAGAACTCCACAGAACATTGTCATTGGAGGAATCGCTGGTGCAACTCCCCCATTGATTGGATGGGCTGCTGCTGCTGCTGGAACCTTGTCTGGAAACAACCCCTTCGACTTAGGTTCTCCAATCCCTTGGATGCTATTCCTGCTGATTTTCCTGTGGACACCTCCTCATTTCTGGGCCTTGGCATTGTATCGACATGGAGAATATGGAAAGGTAGGTGTGCCGATGATGCCCGATGCCAAGGGAGCACAGAGGACTCTTTTCGAATCGAAGATATACTGTATTCTGTTGATTGGACTTGCTTTGATTCCATTGTACTGGTCAGAATATGGCATCGGTTGGCCATATGCGGTGATCGTAGCAGGATTGGGAATCTGGTATTCAACAACGGTTTTTGCTATTGATGTAGATGAAGAACTTGATGAAAATCAGAGATTGCCAAAGGCGTATCATTCCTTCATGTCCAGTCTCAAATATCTGGCCTATATGTTCATCGCAATTGTCATTATTGCAGCCCAGCCATGGCTATAGAAGAGCGCGGTGAGAGGGATTCGAACCCTCGTGGGTAGACCCACCGGATTAGCAATCCGGCGCAATGGCCAGGCTATGCGATCACCGCAACAGCATGCCGACCAAAATAGTCAACATCAAATCATCGGTTATTGATTCAGAGATTCAAGAGAAGAATGATGCGAGATCATCATCAATTTCTTCATCATCTCCCCACTTGGTCTTACTGCCAATCTTGAGTTTCAGAACCTTCCTCTGCTTGAGAATCAAAGGTAATGCAATGAGGTTGATACAGAATGCAACCAAAGTAGCAATGCCAATGGTCTGGAATCGGCTATCACTGAGCCAACCCTCCAACTCACCAAGATACTCGACCCCGTATGGCGGTTCTTCGGGTGGCGGGGGAATTGGAATGATGTGCTGATTGTAATCCCAGAAACTCTCGGTGACTTTGACCTGAATGTATGAGCCACTGACTTCATTTGGAATCAGATTGACATTTCCAACCTCATCTACAGGAGTCAAGAAATAATAGTAGGAATGATGAGGTAATATTCCCTCACTCGAACTTTCATTCCACCAACCAGTTTCACCAGCAACACCACTTAGATTAGTTGCAATTGGTTCCAAGTATGTAAGATTCAGCGTGGCATTCGGCTCGACCTCTGCACGGAAGAGGTGGAAGCTAAACTCTTCTTCCGGCCAAGACCAAGTCAGATTGACAACGTAACACATATCCCAATCATGATGGAAATTGAAACAGTCTGTGTCATTAGTGAACGATGATGAACCACTGAAAGCAGAAACTCCAGAATTTGGTGGAATCGCATCACCGCATACCATCTGCGGTAGGCCAGAACCATCCCAGCCAGAGATATTGGCATTTTCCCAATCTGCAATTCCTTGTCTATCAATAGGCAATATTGCATATGATGCGCAGAAACCATCATCCATTGGAACAGGGTCAAACCAAGTGGAATTATGAGCTTCAATCGTTTCCATATAGTATAGTTCCTCATACTCTATTTCCTGTTCCATTGTTGCTTCACTGGGATGACGCAATGGGATGTTGTTGCTATTGATCCTCTTCAAAATCTTCCAGCCGTTGAAGTAAACATTGTCTAAATCCCCAGTTGGTTCGAAATTGATTTTCGTGTACCCCCCTGGCAGTAACTCTACTTCCACGTGTTCAGCAGAGACAGTGATGGGCGGTAACACACCAGCCAACAGCAATATCATATGATTTGATAACTGTAAAGTTGAACTGGTATTATTGTTGACCAAGAAAGAATTGGGAGACACCAACTCATGCCATTGTCCATTGTTCATTGAATTCAGACTATACATGACCAATGAATCATCAGGTACAGAATCAGGTATTATTGAAGAGAAATTCAAATCAAATTCCATACCATCCAAACCTGGGTCAGGATTATCTGCATCGGTACTGACAACGTCGAATTCAAACAGCATCAGTGGGCTGAGGTTCTCGGGCAGATTGTAATTGATATTCAGACGTGGAAGTTCGATTGAATGATCGAGTGCAGCAGGAGTTCTTGTCAATGCCTCACCA
>Ga0187827_10005098_pt1 | contig 15707 bp, 12 predicted proteins | sample ETNtaG_39_FD_167969 | JGI IMG/M metagenome (GOLD analysis project Ga0187827, IMG submission 167969) | Marine microbial and viral communities from oxygen minimum zone, Eastern Pacific Ocean - ETNP2014_SV_150_PacBio MetaG (Illumina Assembly) | ecosystem: Environmental > Aquatic > Marine > Hypoxic...
GACAGAAAGTCCATATGGAGATACATTATGAATCTGACACGCCTCTTCGTATGAATCAGCCTTTAATACTGACAATACCGGCCCGAATACTTCCTCTCTTGCTATCTCCATTTCCGGTGTAATATTATCTACTATTGTTGGAGCAATATAATAGCCTTTATCATAAACTCCTCCCTTTAGTTGCTTACCACCTAATATTATATTAGCACCTTCATCTTTGGCCCTTTCCAAAAACCCCAAAACTCTAACTAGTTGTTTTTTATTGATTAATGGAGTTACAACCGATGTATCATCTTCTGCCGGTCCAACTTTTTGGTTGGAAGTCATTTTGACAAGTTTTTCCAGAAATTCATCATATACATCTTTATGAATAATAACACGGCCTGTTGCAGTACATCTTTGACCTGAAACTGAAAAAGCACCACAAACAATCCCGTCAACAGCAAGGTCTAAATCAGCATCCTCCATAACTAAAACAGCATTTTTACCACCAATTTCCAACGAGACTTTTGCGTGTCTACTTACACAATTCCTAGCTATTAGCTTTCCTGTAGCACTGGAACCTGTAAATGTCACCATGGAGACATCTGAGTGTAATGTTAATGCCTCACCAACCTCGGAGCCAAATCCATGAACAAGGTTCAATACGCCTTTTGGCAATCCGGATTCTTCTAAAATTCTTACAAAATGAACTGTTGTTTCCGGAGAGTTTTCTTCTGATTTTAAAACAACTGTATTACCACAGATAAGTGCTGGGAAAACTCTCCAGGACGTAAGTGCCATTGGAAAATTGAATGGAAGAATTACACCAACTACTCCTATTGGATATTTCTTGGTCATTGCGAATCTCTTTTTAAGCCCTGAATGAGTGGTTCTTCCATACATTCTCCTACCTTCACCGGCAGTAAAGTTTGCCATATCGATTCCTGACTGAACTTCACCTAAACCACCACTTGCAGTCTTGCCATTTTCAAGAGATATAATCTCAGCTAATTCTTTTTTTCGTGATGCCAATATTTTAGCTGCTTCGGAAATAATGCAACCTCTTTCAGGAGGAGGAGTATTTTTCCAATTATTTAATGCATTTTTTGAAGCATTGACTGCACTGTAAACATCTTCTTTATTTGACCGAGGAAATACACCTAATACTTCATCAAATTTAGATGGATTTATATTTTCAAAGGTCTCTCCTGAAACTGCATCAATCCATTCTCCATTAATATAGTTCTTAAAATGCTCAATCATAAAAAACTCTCTGTTAACTTTCCATCCGAAGATTACACAAATTTTATAATTATTATATACAGAAGATATCTGCGGAAACTACCAACAACTATAGCCTCCATCAATTACAAGATTAGCACCTGTCATGTATGACGAGACATTTGATGCCAAAAATAGTATTGCACCATTATACTCATCTTCTTCAGCCATTCGCCCAAGCGGTACTTTGTTAGAATAATTTTCAATAAAAGTTTCATCCTGATTACAAAATACTCCGCCCAATGTAAGTGTATTGACGCGGACGTTCTTTTTAGCCCAGTAAGTAGCTAAATATCTTGTAAGGTTTAATACCCCTGATTTGCTCACAGAATACGATACTGGCTTAAAAAATGGCTTTTCTTTATACTCATATATCCTCTGATCAGGGGATAATATTCCATAAATGGATGATATATTAATAATTGAGCCGCCACGCATCTGAGCCATATGGCCTCCTATCACCTGGCAGCACAAAAACGTTCCCTTAAGGTTTACATCTAACGTGTCTTCCCATGATGATTCAGGGTATTTTTCAAAAGGGCCAGTTTCTTGCTCACCAGCATCAGGCGGTGCATCAATAGCTGCATTATTAATTAAAATACTTGGAGACCCAAGTGTTTTTACTACTTTTTTTAATCCTTCACTAAGGGACTTTTTTTTGCTTATGTCAACATCTATAGATATCAGTTTCTTTGAATTTAAGCTATTGAGCTTAGACATTGGATTATTAAAATTTATATCAAAGGCTGCCACTGAAGCTCCTGCAGAAAGAAGTGATTTTATATATTCTCCACCAAGCCGTCCTGCTGCTCCCGTAACTATAGCAACCTTATCCGATAAATCAAAAAGTTCCAGGACATTATTGTTTGTATATTTCATTACCCAGTTCTCAGCTTAACGATGTAATCACAAAATTCCCGAACTGCTCCATAACCGCCCCTTTTATTTGTAACATATGAAGAGACCGTAATTACATCCGGATGAGCATCCGCAACGCACACCGGAAGCCCGACCATTTCCAAACATCCTAAATCATTTATATCGTTGCCCATGTACGCCACACATTCCAAAGACATACCAAATTTATCAACTTCCCTCTTTAATGCGTCCCTTTTGTCTTTGCATGCTTGTATGCAGGGAATTTCCAACTTCCTGCACCGTTCGCTTACCACGGGATTGGTTTCAGTGGAAAGAACTAATACGTTAATGCCCAGGGATTTAACGGCAGCAACACCAAAGCCGTCTCCACGCCAACAGAAAACAGCCTCTGTTCCATCCTGCATAGTTAACACTCGGTTGTCCGTGAAAACTCCATCAAAATCGAAAACAATCATTTGTGTCTGTTTGGCAAGTTTGCTATGAAGTTGTTGCCGTTGCATAACGTCATTAGATAGAGACATAGCTATTCCAGATATTCCATAGATATGGGCAATTCCTCAGCCAAATCTACTTTCAGCCTTTTGCCGAGAATCTTATCAACCATATAAGGTGGCGTTCCATTCGCAGGAGTCTTGAAGGAAATTTCATCCATTGTAATTATTGTACCCGCAGATAACGGTTTAGATGCATAGATACCCTTGCCCATTTTAATCCTGGCCTCTTTCTCAAAATCATAAAGTATTCGTTCGCCATTACCAACACTAATATCAATGCGCCGCAAATCACGCACCTGTTTTCTTAAGCCTTCCGGATTCAATGAAAACTTATGGTCTGTACCCTTCCATGCATGTTTAAGTGTAAAGTGTTTCTCAAAGACTGTTGCGCCTAGCATATACGCAATTACAGGAGCCAAAATACCATCATCATGGCCTGAATAACCGATTATTACATTAGGAAACTCTCTTTTTAAAGTCTCAATTACCTTTAAGTTAAGATTATGATATTCTGTAGGATATCCTGCAGTACAATGCATTAGGCAAATCTTTTCATTGTATTTAGTAATTTCATTATAGGCAATACCTATCTCCTCTAATGATGATGCACCTGTAGAAATAAACATTGGTTTACCAATTTTAGCAATATAAGTGAGCAATGGAGTATTTGTCAAATCTGATGATGAAGTCTTATAGCTTGTTATACCAAGCTCTTCAAGGAAATCTACACTGCTCAAATCAAAAGCAGTTGCCATGAATTCAACTCCATTCTCTTCAGCACACTTTTTTAGCTCCATGTATTCTTGCATACCAAATTCCAAAAACTCTCTATGCTCACCATATGTTGCACCGTAACTGTTTTCATTGTCATATGGCCTATCATAAAACGTTTTTGTATAAAGAGATTTATTATCGCGTTTTTGAAATTTCACAGCCTGGACTCCACAACCAGCGGCAACTTTAATCATCTGTTGTGCTGTCTCAAGATTCCCTTGATGGTTATGGCCAATCTCTGCAATCACATAGCATGGGCCTTTATCATTGATTGAGCTTCTACCAAAGTTAATATTCTTCAAGAATACAATTCTCCTTATGTGTAAATTCTTCATTTAAAAGCTTTTCAATCATTTGCAAATGGTCTACAGCTTTACTTTCCATTGAAAGGCTATTCTCTTTCTCTGCATCAAGGAACAGCCCCAAACGTCTGTCATACTCTTCACTATTATATTTATTGTATCCATTAAGTGCTTTCATAATATATTTGTCTAATCCTGATGGTATAGTTGCTTTTATTGCAAGATTGGCAACATCATAAAACGTTTTATCCAAAGTAATAACAGGTTTTTTTAATAGCAATGCTTCCCAGCCGGTTGAACCATTTTCAGTAATTACCAGATCAGCATTTTCAATATATTTAAATTGAGAGTCAAACGGGTCAACAAGAATAACACCAGGCAAGCGGGATAAAAATCTGTAATATCTTGTATATCTTCTTCCCCAATTCTTTATGTGTTCTCTAACAATCAATTTATAACCAATAGGAAGCATTGAACTAATATACTTTATTGTATGACTTGAATTATGCCAGAGCGGCGCTTTAAGATTAAGCATCAACTCAGGTTCTTTATGTAAAGGAAAATAAATATATTTAATCTTTTTTAAATCATCATATTCATAGCTTTTCATAAGTTTCTTATGAAAATATTGCACAAGGTAGCCACGAGATTCTTGATATATTTTTGACAGCACACCTTGGTTATTTAAAAATGAGAAATAATACCCTTTGATGGGCTGAATCCAGGTTTCTTGAGATCTTCTTTTGAAAAGATTTGCAACATAAAAGTTTGCTATATCTGGTTTTTTTCTATACTCTGCTATATAGTTATAAGCTTCATCACTTGCCCTTGTATTATTCTCTAACTTTTTGTCAAATGCATTTTTTGCAAATGTATTATACATTAATAAATCATCTGTCCAAAAGAACCTCTTGTTTTTCATCTTAGAATACTGTAGGACTATGTGTGGAATATTATATCTTTTAGAATAAAAATATGTTGCAAATATAATAGGAGCAGCATATCTCGCAGATATAATCAAGTCAGGCCTGAAATCTTCAAATACGTTGATTATATATCGAAATATCCTGTAAATAACCTTTTCTGGATAAGAATTATTTGACAGTGAAATCTTTCTAATTTTATTGCACCTAAGGTAATAAAGCCCCTCTGCGAATGCACTGCCCATATTGCGCTCCCCGTTTAATATTATTCTACTAACTGACATACCTGATGCATTTTCACATTCTTTTATGATATGTTTCAACTTTCCGTTTTCAAACTCTTCATCGTGTTCCTCGTTAGAAAGATCAGGCGGAAGATATTGTTTAGCACCAAGTTTAAAATTTTCCGAAAAAAACTTTTTATCAGAATCATCATTACCCATAATTCCAACATCCCACCCCTCAACTTTTTGGCCATGTATTAATAAATCTTTAAATATACCTGCCCACATTGCCGACGGAGCAAAACAGAATACTCTTTTCATGCAAATTCCTCCTTTTTATTCATTATTTATAACTAACTCTTTTACTCTGTTGGCCAAGCACGACTCTTTTTATTAAAGCAACATGCTTTTCTGTTGCACCACCTCTCAGGCTTGAGATGTGTTTTTCAAAATAGGCCCCACGTCTTTCCATAATACCTCTATCAATTACTGGGTTTTGTAATCTTTTGAGAATCAGGGACTCCAAACCTTCTACACTTTCAGCAATGTCGAATAGATCGTATGCATCCCTATAAAAAACACGCTCTTCATACTTGCGATTCTGGAGGTCCTTAAAATAAGGAATAATTACTGGTAATCCTATTACTGCGGCCTCTAATAAAGCTGAGGAATTGAGTCCACAAACAACATCAGATTCAAAAAAAAGAGAATGAAGGTCCAGCTCGTCACTTATAATCAAATTAGGGATTTTGCTTAAATCTACATTGGAATTTATTACTGTTTCATCAAAAATATTTTTTTTCCACGACAGAAAACATCCTTGTTTAGGCTTCATAATAACATCAATTTCCGGATGATGAATAGCAAAATCAACTAAACACAAATGTAATTTGCAAAAATATGAGAACAAATCTTTTTTTTCAAAGTCGCTAAACCAAAAAAATGGAAAGAAAACCACCTTTTTCCTGCTTTTGCCTGTACTCCTTTTCTTCTCGTTACGTGTTTTTATAAAATCATCCATTCGTGGACAACCTAAACTGCTTATTTTCTCTGGGCTAACGTAACCCGTGTCTACATATATTTGCTTGTCTAATTCATTCTGAATAATTATGTGATTTCCTTCAAATTTTGGTAATGCATCCCTAAAAAGGCGTTTCAATTTTTTTATTAAGTATGGAGAAGAAGCCATTTGCCCCTCTCGATTAACTAAAATATGAGGAACGCCTATTTTAGTTGATACCGCACCCCACTCCATATCTGGTACATACCTATGATGGGGACTTATTACACAATCTATACAAAGAAACCTGTAAAGTTTTGAAAGAAATTCACATAAAAATCCCCTAAGCTCTTTCTGTTGTTTTTTATATTTAAAATCTGTACTATTTGGATTTAAATAAGTACGATATTTTAGGCTTATAAAAAAATGATATCTCAAAAAATCTGCTGGATAAAATTGGCCAGTTATTATCGACAACCAATGATCCTGAATAATTAATACCCTGAATTCATTTGTAGTAACGATACAGTCAAGATCTTTTCGAAAGGCCCTTGGGCTAAATACAAGAATTGTTAATTTATTATTTCTATTACGTAAAGATAAGTGATTAATTTTCCCATTAGATGTCAATTCTTTTATAGCAAAAAGATATATAATCACAATCAGATTATACCATCTATTAGAAACTGCAATTCCAAATAATGTTTTCCTGAGAGCTTTAAATATTTCTTTCATTTGCATAACTACCTTTGACGAAAACCTCTAAAACTTATATCGTTTTCCAAGTAAAGCTTTTTAGCCGTTTCCAACACACAAGACAACTGCCTATTATAGTAATTTTTAATAAGTCTACTATTTGCTTCATATAATAATCTATGAAATTCATCATCGCTTAATTCTGTATAGTTCACAGTTAACAAATCTGAATTAAGATGTTTATTTTTATAAAAATCTTCACTATCTTTTATGAGCCCTCTTTCCAAAGCTGTATAATATAGCGGGGAACCAGGATATGGAGTCACTGGTTTAATAGTACGCATTTCAGCACCATCATCGTATTTTAGTAAAAACTCGACTGCTTTATTTAAAGTCTCCTTATTGTCACCTATATTGCCAAATAACATACCCAACCCGGGACTTATTCCGGCAGCAAACGTAGCCTCAACTCCATCAAGAATCTGTCTTGTTGTTAATGCTTTATTCATATTTTTCAATACTATCTCGTTCATGGATTCAACACCATAACTTATGAATACACACCCTGCTCGCTTCATCAATTTGAGAACATCAGGCTTTGCATAGTTCAAACGTCCATTACAATTCCAATGGATATTAAGATTAGCCTTCAAGAAAGCTTCACATAAACTTATCGTTCTTTCTTTTGAAGACATTAAAAGCTCATCAGAGAATATTACATATGTAATACCATAATCTTTTTTCAAAAGCTTGATTTCCTCTAAAATACCCTCATTGCTTCTCTGTCTGAACCCCGTATCCATCCTATAACAAAAAGTACACTTAAAGGTACAGCCTCGTCCAGATAATACAGGTAGCACAAAATCAGTTTTTTTAGCACCTGGCATTGGCCTTATTAGTCTATAATAAACAATCGGGAACAAATGATAAGCAGGAAACGGAATTGTATCAATATTTTCTATTAACGGACGTTCTTCATTAATCTTTATCTTTTCTCCATCCCTAAAAGCAATACCTTTAATATTAGCTAAAGATTTTTTATTTGATATCGCTTCTACCAATTCGATTATCGTATTTTCGCCCTCTCCAATAACAATTGCATCAGCTTGTGATTTCTTGAGAAAATATTCAGGTTCTGGGGAAGGGCAATGTCCTCCAATTATATAAAATGGTCTTTGTTTCGAATTATTTATTGCTTCTGAAATCTTTAACAATTTTTTATATTGATAATATCCTCCAATCGCACTGACACCTACAATATCAAAATGATTTTTATCTAAATAATCTGTAAGGTGCTCATCAGGGTAGTGGTTCACATTTTGATGATATATCTCTACTTTATACCCATTCTTTAGAAGTACTGAGGAAATATATGCTATACTCTGTGGAAACCAATCAGTATATTGCCCTGTATCCTTGGTTATTAAAAGAATTCTCATAAATAATAGCCTACTACTCGCATTTTCTTATTTTCTACTTCATAAATCATAGTCTTGTATTTTGCCTATCCTTCCAATACGCCTATTATATCAAGGATAACCAGTTTTCTTGTCAATGGTATCACATCTTTTCAACTATGCAGATTAGTCTGTCTGATTTTTCTTGTTTGTCAATCACACCTTGGAATGAATTAGTCATTTCAATTAAAGTCTCGTAGGTTGCAAGATTTTTTAAGCCCTCATTTACATAATTTAAAATTACAAGCAACTCATAGAAATCTTGACCAAACCACCACTCTGAAATTATCTTACAGTTAACTATATCCATCAGATAAACTAATGACTCATGTGTAAACATATTTAGGTGACTGCACGGAAGGAAATGCCGATCAATGTATTCACTAAAATCTCTTTGTATTAGCGTTGAAAATGACTCAGCATTGTTAATTTCCAGAACAATCTTTGTCCCCTTATCAGATCCGTCACATATTTTCTTAAATATTTCTTTTGCATTTCTTATATGTTCAAGTAATAAAAATATCGATATGACGTCATATTGACAGAAAAAGTCATTATTTACTTCTGCAACACTCCCACTAAGGACATCCAGTCCATAAACATCTTTTGCAAATTTTAATGAAGCACTATCATTATCAATTCCCTGAACTACCCAATTGTTTTCTTTAACTATATAAAGCATCTCTCCGGTACCACATCCAACATCCAGCCATCTACCGGTAAATTTTTCAGGGAAATGTTCTAATACAAAATCTACTTTTGGTTTTGCTACATTTTCTATACGATAACTATTAATATTTTTATTTTGATATAATTGTTTGCTCATACGTTCTGACACAAAACGAGATTGATCATTATGCTTACCTTTTTCAGGCAATAAATCTATATAAACATGTTTGCACTCTCTACATTGGACATATTCAAACCCATATACCTGAATAAAAACACTTCGATCTTCATTAAATTTATTACAGATTGGGCACGCTACCGTGTATCTATCATTTTGAAGCAATTTCTCACATACTTTCTTATATTCTATAAAATTATCCATTCTATTTACACCTGTTTTCAGAATAGACATATCAATGTTTTTTGAATGCTTTTTATTCAATTATAAACTCGGGGAAAAGAGACTATGTCTATAGGTGTGCAAAAACATTTAAGTGAATATTATTGCAATTAGGAGAATTGATGTCATCAATCAAGAAAAACTGCAGGCTTTAAAATAACAGTAATGATCTCTATCCTAACTCGTATTTTAACCCAACCGAAGCTACTGATTTTTTCAAAAGTTTAATTACATCTTTATTGTATGATAACCCTTCTTTTTGCCTTTTTTCTAAAATATTGAACTCTATTTCTCCAGGATAATAAATCTGTTCGGTGCCTGGTGACAATTTAGAACTTTTGAGATATTCTAAAAGATTATTAATATGCTCATACATATTATCATTTAATTTGCCTGGATCGATTACAATACCAAAAAGTGCATTTCCAACCTGTTTAGTATTTGGATTACTACAACCAGCACCTGACAATGCACCAGCTAAAATATCAATGATAACGCTTAGTCCATATCCTTTATATCCAACTGAACCTCCAAAAGGTAATAGCGCCCCTACAGGGTCAGAATAAAAATCTTCTGTATTTGTTGATAAACTACCGTCATGTGAAATAAACCATCCTTTTTCAACTTTTTCACCACTCAGATGCTTAAGTTTTAATTTTCTTTCAGCTACCACACTTGTTGTCATATCCAACAGAAGAGGATATTTATTATTAGTAGGTATAGCAATTGCAATAGGGTTTGTTGAAAGCCGCCTCTCAGTTCCTCCAAATGGAGCCACCATATTACCTGCACCATGATTATTTATCATTGCAATACCAATCAAACTTTCATTAGCCATTCTTTCAGGATATTGCCCTAATCTTCCACAGTGGCCAGAGTTACGGGCAGATACGCATGCTATCCCTGATTCTATTGCTTTTTCTTTAGCTAAATCAAAACCGTAATTAAACGCAACTTGACCAAAGGCCCAGTTCCCATTAATCAGTACACTATTTGAAGTTTCTTTTAGAATTGAAGGCTTAGCTTCCGGCCTTATCCAACCTAAATCAATCATTTCCAGGTAACGGTAAACCATTGCTAACCCATGAGATTCAAACCCCATTAAGTCTGCATACACAAAAGACCTGGCAACCTGCTGAGCTGCATTATGTGATGCGCCTTTTTTGAGGAAAATCTTAGATAGTAATTCCTGTAATTCAGTATGCTTAATTTTAACCATAATTACTTCGGTTTATACCATTAATATACCATGTTATTTCTTAACACAGGAATAAATTGATCATAATTTTCAGATGTTATCAGCACTTCAATGACTGATAATTTATTAGATTCCAAACTTCTTTTCAAAGACTCTCTATATTCTAAATGATTTTTGATGGTAAAAGATTCAATCCCAAGCGCTAACCCAATAGCCGAAAATGAGACATTATTGTAATCTAAATATTTAGCATTTGTATTAAGCTGTTTTTGTGCATATTTAATAGTTCCCAAACCATTATCATTAAATATAACTATAGTTGCATAAGAACCAATCCGGCTTAGGATTTCTAAATCTCCCAGTCTCATTAGCATACTACCATCACCACAAAATGCTAATAATTGTTTTTTCGGAAAGGTTAAAGATGCTGCAATTATTGCTGGTAACGAAAAACCCATAGTTGTAGTACAACTTGGATTTAAAAATGTCCTAGGTTTATAGCACTTCCACAAATGCCCTAACAACATATTAAATACTCCGGTATCGCTACTTATAATACTATCTTTAGAAAGCATATTTCTTGTAATTGATATTACACCTTCAGCACTTAGCAATTGATCTGAGTCGTCAATCTTGTCGTATACCTGTTTCCATAGCATCCTGATATATTTACTATTGTGATTGTTTTTTTTTCTTAAATCAGGGAATATTGTACATAAAATATAGTCTATGTCACCAATCAGGCGTTTTCCCCAGGAGGAGATAGATTTTATTTTATTATCAGTATAATCTATGGATAAGACTTTTTGTTTATAGCCCCATTTCCTTGGTATCTCTCTTGAATCTACTCCTATCAAGATTATTAAATCTGATATTGAAAGAACTCCATGCTCAAACGAACCGATATTAGATAAACCAAATGCTGCACCGGCATAAAGAGGATGGTCCTCTCTTATAGTCCCTTTGCCACCATAGCTAGACAAAAAAGGAGCATCTAGTTTCTCTATTAATTTCAACAACAAATCATTATCATTAATATACTTTGTAGCTAATCCTGTTATTATAACAGGATTTCTTGAGTTATTAATATCATCAATAAAAGTATCAAAACTATTTTCATATAAATTATTATCCTCTATTTGCCCTGTATCTTTTATTAACTTACTCTCTTTACTCCAAATATCAGTAGGAAAGTCAATATGGACAGCCCCAAACGGTTGTTTCATTGATAAACTATATGCCTCATTTAAAGTCTTATCAATAGTATCTTGTCCTGCTAATAAAGAATCCTTTGTGATACTCTGGAAGAGGTTTTTGTGCAATATATTTTGATGGTCTAATATATTAATAGTTTCACTTGGGTACCGATCTGTAAATAATATCAAGGGATGCCTTTCCATCAATGCCAAACCAGCACCAAACACACAGTTTAATGCTCCAGGCCCCATTATTGACATACAGATTCCTGGTGTATCATTTAGCATACCCCATATACCAGCCGCAGCGCTTGCTGATGCCTCATTGTTAAACAATATATATTTTATGCCCTCCCTGTCAGCTTCTTCAATGAGATTTAAAGATGCCCCCCCTGGTATACCAAAAAAACAACCAATTCTATTTTCTTTCATCCAGTCAACAACCAAATCTACCGTTCTTTTAGTCATTCAATCTTTCTTTATAAAATGCTCTGCGACAAGTAGATCCCACTCATAATCAATATTTACGGAGGACTCTTGACTCATTATATAAGGTACTGTGTTTAATCCATATCTCAGTCCCTGCTCCATTAAAACATGTCTCTTTGTTACACTAACTATTCCATTAGGTTTGTATGCATGTGGTGCATCCTGCCGCCTTTGAATTGGCCTTAAGGGATCATCATCAGGAAGAAGTGGAACTAACCTTCCTTTAACTATTTTTTTCATATAATAGGGGGTATATTCAACTTCGCAAACGCTTAATACGGCATCACAACTGTTTTCAAGCATAAGTTTGATTGCATTATCTATATCCTCAGGCTTTCCGAGTGGAGACGTTGGCTGCATGCATACAATAAAATCTACATTATTGATTCTACCTTCAGACTCGGCCCACTCTACAGCATGTTTCAATACATCTATCATTGAGGCTGTATCAGTTGCTAAGTGAGAAGGTCGTATAAATGGCACATCTGCATCATACTCTTTAGCGATGGAAGCTATCTCTTGATCATCTGTGGAAAAAATCGTTTGCGAAAGGAGTTTGGATTTACTTGCTCGCTTTATGCTATAGGATATTAGAGGTCTCCCTCCCAAATTACGTATATTTTTTTTAGGGAGTCCCTTTGACCCACCACGTGCCGGAATAACACCTAAAATAAACACGATATTTTTACCAGTCCTTATGAATATTCACCCAAACACTTTTCATTTGAGTGTAATCGTAAATACCCTGCGGTCCGCCTTCGGTACCAACTCCACTTAACTTTCTTCCTCCGTATGGACTGGTAGGATCAGCAACACCATGACAATTGATCCAAACATTACCCACATTTAATTTTCTAGCTAAATAATGTGCTTTTGAAAGGTTGGTTGTATGAACACTGCCCGCTAATCCATATATTACATTATTAGCCTTTTCAATTGCATCTTCCACATCATCAAATTCAACAATTGATAAAACCGGTCCGAATATTTCCTCCTGGGCTAATTTTGAATCATTAGGAACATTATTGAAAATAGTAGGAGAAATAAAATAACCCTTGTTAAATAATTTCAACTCTTCTGCTCCCCCTGCTAAGAGATCATAACCATTTTCTTCCCCATAGTTGATGTAACCAGTAACTTTATCATAGTGTGTGCGTGATATCATGGGGCCCATTGTGGACATATTATCAAAAGGATCACCTACAACAGTTTCATTGGTTAATTTAATAAATTTCTTCAGGAATCTCTCTTTTATTTTTCTATCCAGAAATAATCTGGTGCCGGCATTACAGTTCTCGCCTTGATTAAAAAAGGCTGATTTATATGACCAGTTAACTGCCTCTTCGATGTTCGCATCATCAAAGACAATATTAGGCGATTTCCCGCCTAACTCTAAGACACACTTTTTTAAAGTATCGCTTGCTGATTTCTGTATAATTGTGCCTGTAATATGGTGGCCAGTAAAACTTATCATATCTATATCAGGACTTTTAACTATTTCATTACCCACCGTTTCACCAAAACCTGTTACTAAATTAAAGACACCGTCCGGAACACCAGCTTCTTTTAGTATCATAGGCAATTCAAGTGCAGTCATAACCGTTTCTTCAGATGGTTTAAAAACGACACAGTTACCCGTAGCCAAAGAAAGAGCAATCTTCTTTGCGGCTGAAGCTAAAGGGAAATTCCATGGCGTAATAACACCAACAACTCCCATTGGTTCACGAAGTGTATAATTAAAGAACTGTGGATCAACCGGTGTCGTTTCACCATAAATCTTTGTTATCCATCCTGCAAAGTACCTAAATGACCTGGCTGCACCTATTATATCCATAGAATAGGCGTTTTTATACGGCTTACCAACATCTATGGTTTCTAAAAAAGCCAATTTCTCTCTGTTTTCCAGTATTAATTCTGATATTTTATGTAATATATCTTCTCTTTCCTTTGAAGTTATACCTAACCATTTACCTCTGTTATGAGCATCTTTTGCTGACTCAACGGCATTTTTAACATCTTCAATAGTAGCATCCTGAAATGTTCCGACCTCTTCTTCTGTGGCAGGGTTAATAATAGGTATTCTGTTAGATGACCGTGAGTTATGCCATTGCCCACCATAATATATACTTGCAGGTATTTTGATTGGGTATTTTTCACTCAAGCAAATCATTATATCACCTGTCCTTTAATACTGTATTAGGATTAACAACCATTTAAGACCTTAAATTCATTTATTAAATTTCTAAATTGTCTTAATGATTCAGGAGTAAAAGAACATAAGTGTGCTTTTTCAGTAGAACCCTGTTGGAAATTATTGAAGGTAAAGTGTTTCTCTAAAACTTCAGCTCCTCTTATATATGACTGGATGGCAGCTGATATTCCAAGAGCATGGTCGCTAAAACCGCAATAACCATTCCTGGAAAATTCAAGTGGCATATTCCTTAAGTCCTTGTCATATAAAGGAGTAGGATATTTCGGCACACAGAACAGATATTTTATATTCTCCTTGAACCCAAAAGGAAACTCATCTTTCTCGGCAAAACCCAATGAAATATATGTCTCTTTATCTTTAGATAATAGTTCATCGCAAAGTATTTTATCACCCTCCGGGCTTTTAGTTTTATATTTTGACGTTACACTTGCAATTTTGTATCTTTTTATATCTAATTTATCTAACCATTCAATATGTTTTTCATTGAATATTGTAACCATAAATTCCACACCAATTGTGCGGCAATAGTCATGTATTTTTTTAACTTCATTGAAATCCATTTCTAAATATTTCCTAGAGTCATCACCCCATATTCTTTTACTGTCTATTATTTGAATTTTCACTATATCAGCACCATTACTAAAAGCAGATAATGCCAACCTCATTAATTCATCAATATCTCCTGAATGTTGATTGAACAAGTCTACAATTATTTTCATTTATCTCCTTTCTTACTATAAAATTTCAGAGTTTCCTTTGCGTTCTTTAACTTTTCCTTTAATATTGCATCAAACATTGCCATATCTGTACCCAATCCAATGAGAGTAACTCCATCATTCAGTAATTTCATAATTTGCTCCTTCCCTGAAGGAGCAACCATCATCAATGGGATTCGGCTACTTTTACAGCTCCTTATAATTGAAGAAACAACTTCACTTAATTCAAGATTATTATCCAATCCATCAATACCTAATCCCATCGATAATGCTAAATCCACAGGCCCAATGAAAACAGCATCCAATCCTGATACTTTTAAAATTTTATCAATTTCATTAATTGCATCAATATGTTCAATAAGCAAAATAGTAATCAACGATTTATTTGCTTCAGAAAAATAACTGTTTGCATTAGAAGTATAGGAAATGGCTCTTTTAGGACCAAATCCTCTTATCCCTTGAGGTGGATATTTACATAGAGATATTTTATATTCCAACTCATGAGTACTTTTAACCATAGGAAGAATTATCCCGCCAACACCTAAATCAAGAGATCTCTGAATAACACTCACTTCCTCACTATGTATTCTAACTATGGGGACAATATTTGTATGGTTAAGCCCCATCAATATAGTATGCAAATTATTTAAACCCATTGTTGTGTGCTCCAAGTCAACGAGAACGAAATCAATATCGTCATGATTCGATACAATTTCAGATATTTCTTTATTTCCTGTAGTTATGGTCATACCAAAACTAACATCACCAGCTAAACATTTAGACTTTAAACTATAAGCCTTGTCTAATATATTTCT
>Ga0187827_10005101_pt1 | contig 15699 bp, 8 predicted proteins | sample ETNtaG_39_FD_167969 | JGI IMG/M metagenome (GOLD analysis project Ga0187827, IMG submission 167969) | Marine microbial and viral communities from oxygen minimum zone, Eastern Pacific Ocean - ETNP2014_SV_150_PacBio MetaG (Illumina Assembly) | ecosystem: Environmental > Aquatic > Marine > Hypoxic...
CCATGGTGTGATGGATGTGCTCAGTTCCTTAACGAAGGCCATGCCGATGCGTGTTTCTATTCCGTGCTGAAGGGGTTCGGCTCGACGAGCGTGACGCCCAGTTTGAAATCCTTCGGGACACCTCCGGCAAAACGAATCCTGCGGACATCGCGGATGATGTCCCCTGCTTCCCAAATCGTGGTCGGATACAGCCAGTTCGCCATCAGGTGCCGGGTAGAAATAACTCCGCCGCCGGGCAACTGAAAATTGAGCGCGACCTCGTATTCCTCGTTCATGGGCTTGACGCATTCCCAGAAAGTCTCGACGAACAGCGTTGCCTGATCGATTCGGCGCGGCTGATTCCATCCCAGAAGTAGCGCGCCTTCCCTCTGGATCTGGCCGACCCTTATCTGCATCGACGGTTTGAAATCCAGCTTGATGCCCTTCCACAGGTTCTCACGTGGTGCCCCGCGGCGGAACACAAAGAACTGGCCACGCTCATACACCAGGCCGTAGTTTGGGTCTTTTAAGACATGGTCACGGGACCGAAGAGTCTTGTAGTACTCCTTCCAGGCCCATCGGTCGTATGGATCCAAAACGACGAACTCTTGATCCAGCGGCAGCACCTTTCCGCCGAGGTGCTCGCCTGGATAGTATTCCCTCGTGCAATTCAGAACGAGATTCTCGGTGAAGTGGCCTGACAGTCGATAGCTGACCAGAACAGAAGTATCGACGGGAACCAGTTCACGAATTTCTTTCACCAGATGATGCCGCGGCTTGATCTCGAAATTCGCGCCGCTCTGCATGCGAACGAAAAAGAGCCACGCAGAGAGGCCAGCGCAGATCAGGACAGCGGTGACCAGACCTGCATTCTGCACATCAAGTTTCGGTGCATGTTGCTGAAGCAATTCCTGAACGCGTCTCACGCCAAACACCGCAGCAAACAGAAGAATCGGCACCAGCGAAGCATGATTCCAGAACAGAATCGTGTGGTGTGTGGGCATGTTGCTGATGAGCAGGAAGAACAGACTCGGCAGCAGAATCGCGAGCCGGCTCGGACTGAAAAGCGACAGCATTCCAAGGGGCACGAGCAGGTGCAGCACGAAGCTGAGATTTCGGTAATCGCAGATGTATCTGATGACGTAGATCGGATCTGTAATCACACGCCATAAAATGCCGCCGTAACCGTCTCCAATATCACTGAAGTATGAGACCACGAATCCGTAGGAACGGTCATCGAGCATCGGCAATATCAGCTTTGTGCCCACGATGAAGTAAACGAGGGCCCCGCCAAACAGTCCCGCTCCACATTTCTTGTGCGGCGTAAAGATTATCATCCAAAGCCCGATCATGGCTGCGGTGGGTGACATGTTTTCCTTAACGGCCATCGCGCATGCCGCCCAGACAATGCACAGCCCTGGTCGGGAAGTGGTCAGGCAATAGCAGGCGGCGAGCAACATCGGGACCGCCTGTGCCTCTTCCGATGGCCCGTAAGAGGCCCGACACTCAAGAAACAGAACCGGCGTGTAAAGCAAATAGGCCACCGCGAAGCCAAGCCCCAGGTAAGGGCTCTTCAACACATTTCTGGCCAGCAGAAATGCAGGCAAGGCCCCCATGCACAGGGCGAGCGCATGAATCACGAGAATCGTTTCGTGATATGGGAAAAGCCAGAAGACTGGCAGCGCCAGAATCCGCGTCCAGAACAGATGATCCATCGATGTGCCTTCCCCTGCCCCGCGGTGAGGCTGGTTGTAGGTCATCATGAATTTCCCACGAAACGTCTGGTGATACCCCTCCGCAATCTGTCCCGAATCAAAGTAGCCGAGATTCAATGAACGGAACTGGCAGATATTCAGAAAGGCAAACAGTCCAAAGTGAAGGGCCATCAGCGCGGCCAGGGCAATCGTGCACACACGTTCGTTTCGCTTACCTTCCGGCATCCCTGGAATGAATGAATTGGCAATAAGCCCGGCCGTCAGCCCAGCCACTAGAATTCCATGAAAGACTGGAACGAGCGTTGCCGGAAATATCAGACTCAACAGAGGCTGGAGAATTAATGTTGTTGATGGCAATCCCAGCCAGAGCCAGCGCAAAACTGCTTCACGAGTACCTGCCTTTTCTTTTGAACGCCAGACGAGCAGACTCCAAGCGATGAGACCGATGGCGGCGCCGAACACAGCCCACGGCAGCAGAGCGGCATCCAGATAAACCAGACCGCCCTGCGGCTCGATGTATTCGTTCAGGCCAAGCCGGCTGAACAGTTGATAAGAGCCCTGCGTGTAAACCCACAGAAACCATGCAGCAGCGAATCCCCCAACCGCGGCCAACGATCCGCCAATCAACGCGAGACTCTTTGTGGATTGGATTTGCATGGGGTGCGGTCCGGGGCAGGTATCAACCTGCTCTTTCAGAAATAGGACAGGGAAAAGGAGGCGATCTATCGTACGTATGCCCTTCGATAGTGTGGTCCAATACAGCCCGAAAAACGTAGCCGCAATTGGAATCGAGGCGTTTATACCACGGAGCACTGGGTCATGCCTGAGCACTCTGTGGCCATTCCTGAATCGGTCAATAACATCCTCATGACTCGCGGCACAACAACTACAACTGACGCTCATCTATGTCGAAATATCGCGCCCTCATCTGCGTTCTCTGCTTACTTTTCGTCCCCACTCTACTGCTCACTGAGACTGCTACTAAAAAGAAGAAAAGGAAGCCAAAGAAGCCGGCCCCAGGCATTACGCCTTCTGCGCAGCTTGTTCCGGTCGAGGCATTCAATCTCCCCGACGGGCTCGAAGTTTCGGTCTGGGCCACCTCACCCATGTTCTACAATCCGACGAACATGGACGTCGATCACAAGGGCCGAATCTGGGTGACCGAGGCGATCAACTATCGCAATTTTCGAAAACCGGATGTGGACATTAAGCACCCGGAGGGTGACCGGGTTGTAGTGCTCGAAGATACCGACGGCGACGGAAAGGCGGATAAGTCCACCGTGTTCGTTCAGGATGCAGACCTTGTTGCGCCGCTCGGCATCGGAGTGCTCGGCAATCGGATCTATGTCTCGTCCGCTCCGAGTGTGATTCTCTATACGGACGTCAACAACGATCTGAAGTTCGATCCAAAGGTGGATAAAAAGGAGATCTTTCTCACCGGATTTGGCGGGAAGGATCACGACCACAGTCTGCATGCAGTGAAAGCGGGGCCGGACGGGGAGTTTTATCTCAACGCAGGGAATGCAGGCCCACACATCGTGAAGGACAAGTCGGGCTGGACCCTGCGTGCCGGCAGTTCTTATAATGGCGGCGCACCCAGCATGGGCAGCAATAAGCCGGGACTGATCAGCGATGACGGCCGGATCTGGGTCGGAGGCGTGGCACTTCGAATCAGACCGGACGGCACTGGGTTGACCGTCATTGGCCACAACTTCCGCAACAGCTACGAAGAGTGCGTGACCTCTTTCGGCGACGTGTTTCAGAATGACAACGACGATCCTCCCGCGTGTCGTACCACGTGGCTCATGGAATACGGTAACCTGGGCTTTGCCTCCGCGGACGGCAGCCGGAGCTGGCGAGCGGACCAGCGTCCCGGGCAACCGACCAGTGTCGCCGAGTGGAGGCAGGAAGACCCGGGAACGATCCCGGCCGGCGATGTTTACGGCAACGGAGCACCAACCGGCATTGTGTTTTATGAGAACGGGATTCTCGGTGACAAGTATCGAGGTCTTCTGCTGAGCTGCGAGTCCGCCCGCCGTGTCGTTTGGGGATACCTGCCGGTGCCGGAAGGCGCTGGATTCAAGCTCGAACGTTTCTCTTTCTTTGATCCGAATCGCCAGGGCATTGATACGAATCTGCGCTCCTGGTTTCGCCCGGCCGACGTGGCCGTAGGCGCCGATGGCGCGATCTACGTTGCTGACTGGTTTGATCCCGGCGTCGGAGGGCACCGCATGCGCGACAAATCCGGAAGCGGAACGATCTACCGAATCGTGCCCGATGGAGCAAAGCCTGTAACGCCCAAGATCGACCTCTCCACCACGGTCGGCCAAATCGCAGCGATGAAGAGCCCTGCACCGAACGTGCGTTACCTCGGTTTCGAGAAACTTGTCGAGCAAGGCGAAGCCTCCTTGAACGCGGCCCAGAATCTGACCAGGGATGCTAGTCCTTACATTCGAGCCAGAGGCATCTGGCTGCAATCCAAGCTCGGCCCCAAAGGTATCGCCAGGGTGGAAGCCCTCCTTAGAGACAAAGAGCCGCAGATCCGCATCCTTGCCTTCCGTGCCCTTCGCAGAGCCAATCACAGGATGCTCGAACATGCGGCGAAGCTGGCTGACGATCCTTCGATTGCCGTACGGCGTGAAGTATTGCTCGCTTTGCGGGATGTTCCCCTTGAAAAGAGCAAAGACCTGCTGCTCAAACTTGCCGAAAGCTACGACGGCAAAGATCGCTGGTATTTGGAGGCCTTCGGGATTGCGTGCGAAAAAATGGAGAGTGAAGTTTTCAGAATGCTTTTGGATAAGACCGGCTCCCCCCTCAATTGGGATGCTCGCTTCGCGGGCATCGCCTGGCGGCTCCATCCGCCGCAGGCCGTCCCGTTTCACAAAATTCGGGCGATGTCGCCTTCGCTGAACCCGGTTGCCCGAAAACAATCCATTGACGCACTGGCGTTCACGTTCAATCGTCCCGCGGCAAAAGCCATGCTGCAGATCGCCAAAAAGGGACCGGGCGACCTCCAGCAATACGCCGCGTGGTGGGTGCGCCACCGGCACAAAACACACTGGCGAGAATACGACCTCGCCAGACAACTCCCGGCCGGTCTCGGTGGGGGTGTTCCTCAGAATATCCGAGTGCCGAAGAAGGCGATCTGGTCAAGCGAAACCATCAAAGGCAAGGCCATCGCCGAGTATGACGTGGATATCACCGGGGCCTCGAAGCTCTTCCTCGTCAACACCGATGCTGGCGATGGTATTAACAGCGATTGGTGCAACTGGATCGAGCCGATGCTCTACAATGGAGAGAAGGTTGTGCCCCTCGCTTCCATCAATTGGACCGCCGCAAAATCCGGCTGGGGCAAAGTGCTCAAAGGCCGAAACACCGGTGGAAACCAATTGCTCAGGAACGGCGAAAGGCTGCGGAACAGCATCGGCACTCACGCCCAGTCAGTCATCGCTTTCGATATCGGCGGCGGGGGGTTTACTCGATTAAAGGGCACTGGCGTTATCGACGAAATCAAAGGCAGGAACAACAGATCTCCCTCGGTCACCTTCCAGGTCTTCACCTCGAAAAAATCTGAAAAGCCATTACCCGAACCGGCGAAGCCGCTGCCGAAGGGCTCGCTTCCACCGATACACGAGATTGCGAAAATGAAGGGAAACAAGGCGAATGGGCAAGATCTGTTCAACGGCAGAGCCACCTGCACTCAGTGTCACGCCATCAATGGCAAAGGCGGGCAAATCGGCCCGGACCTTACCGGTATCGGTGGGAAGTTTGGCAAGGAGATTTTGCTGGATTCCATTGTGAATCCTTCTTCGGCGCTCTCATTCGGATTCGAGATGACGCAGGTGCTGGATAAGGACGACGGTGTTTATCAGGGCATCCTCATCAGCGATGGGGATCCGCTCGTGCTGCGAGACAAGGAGGGCAAACAGCTATCAATCGCGAAGAATGAAATCGCTGAAAGAAAGCTGTCCGAGATATCGATGATGCCTGAAGCGACCAGCCTCGGCCTGAAGGCTCAGGACCTGGCGGATATCGTCGAGTTTCTGATGGCCGAGCAGTAGATACGGGGGCCTATCTGTGAGCTCATTCATTTTTTCTGGCTCACAGGCTGGCAGCCTGTGGCCACAGAATTTCTGCGCATCCCAGCCAAATCCGGAGTACAGCCCCTGAAAAAGCCGATTCTGTTGGCCATAGCGGCTCCTTTTGCTAGCATCCCCGCCCAGTTCAGGAGAGGCGAAATTCGAGAGCCACAGGCGAGAGCTTGTGGTTTCTTTATGCCCGCAAAAGGACTGCAAGGGTGCCCAAACGAGACGATATCAAGAAGATTCTGCTTATCGGTTCCGGGCCGATTGTCATAGGCCAGGCATGTGAATTTGATTACTCCGGCACCCAGGCGTGCAAGGCGCTGCGGGAGGAGGGCTATGAGGTCGTCCTCCTCAATTCCAATCCGGCGACCATCATGACCGATCCGGATACCGCGGACGTGATTTATCTCGAGCCTGTCACGCCGCTATCGGTAGACAAGATCTGCGAGCGGGAGCGACCGGACGCGCTGCTGCCGACGCTCGGAGGCCAGACCGGACTGAACGTGGCAATGGAATGCGCGGAGCAAGGCATCCTGGACAAGTGGGGCGTCACCATGCTCGGCGCGACCAGGGAGGTCATTCATAAGGCGGAAGATCGCCAGGCGTTCAAAGACGCGATGATAAATATCGGGCTGGGAGTCCCGCGCAGCGGAATAGCGCACAATATGGAAGAGGCCAACGCAGTGCTCGCTGAGGTGGGCTTGCCCTGCATTATTCGGCCGGCATATACGCTCGGAGGCACGGGATCGGGGATCGCCTTCAACCAGCAGGAATTCAACCGGATCACTGCGTACGGCATTGAATGCAGCCGCGTGAACGAAGTCCTCATCGAGCAATCGGTCATCGGGTGGAAAGAATACGAGATGGAGGTGATGCGCGACCGCAAGGACAACGTGGTCATCATCTGCTCCATCGAGAATTTTGACGCAATGGGCGTGCATACCGGCGACAGCATCACGGTCGCGCCGGCGCAGACGTTGACCGACAAGGAATACCAGCGTATGCGTGACGCCAGCCTTGCGGTCATGCGAGAGATTGGCGTCGAGACAGGCGGCTCCAACATTCAGTACGCGATCAATCCGGACAACGGCGACATGATCGTGATCGAGATGAACCCCCGTGTCAGCCGTAGCTCTGCCCTGGCGTCCAAGGCGACCGGTTTCCCGATTGCCAAGTTTGCTGCCAAGCTTGCGGTTGGATACACCCTCGACGAAATTCCGAACGATATCACCAGGGAAACTCCGGCCAGTTTTGAGCCCACCATCGATTACTGCGTGGTGAAGATACCTCGATTCACTTTCGAGAAATTTCCGCTTGCGGATGGCATGCTGACCTCGCAGATGAAATCCGTCGGCGAGACAATGTCCATCGGCCGCACCTTCAAGGAATCTCTGCAGAAAGCCATTCGCGGCCTTGAAATCAGCCGCTTCGGGCTTGGCCTGGATCGCAAGGACGAGGTCATGAACGGCGGCCTGCCCGATATCGAAAGTATTCGGCAGAAGCTTATCACTCCGAATGCGGACAGAATCTTCTACCTCCGTTACGCATTCCTCGCCGGGATGAGCCTGGACGAGATCTTCGAGCATTCCAAAATAGATCGGTGGTTCCTGGAGAACATGATCGAGATCGTCGCCTTCGAAGAGACGCTCAGGGCAACCAGTGAGCTCGATGAAGTGCCCCGGGAAGTCCTGCTCGAAGCCAAAAGGCTCGGGTATGCGGACGAGCAGCTTGCCCACCTCTGGCAGACCAAGGGCTCAACGGTGCGTGAGCATCGCAAGGGCCTGAACGTCACCCCTTCCTACAAGCTGGTCGATACCTGCGCCGCCGAGTTCGAGGCTTACACGCCGTACTATTATTCCACGTATGACAACTTCATCAGTAATTTTCCAGCGGACGAACAGGACGAGGCGCGTGTCTCCGATCGAAAAAAGGTCATGATCCTCGGCGGAGGGCCGAACCGCATCGGGCAGGGGATCGAGTTTGACTACTGCTGCTGTCACGCGTCGTTCGCTCTCAAAGAGGCCGGGATCGAATCCATCATGGTAAACTCCAACCCGGAGACGGTGAGCACCGATTACGACACCTCCGACCAACTCTTTTTCGAGCCGGTCACGGTCGAGGACGTCCTGAACATCTACGACCGTCTTCAGCCGGATGGAGTGATCGTGCAGTACGGTGGGCAGACCCCGCTGAATCTTTCTGCCGGGCTGGAGGAGGCGGGGGTTAAAGTCATCGGCACTTCTCCCGACAGCATCGGTCTTGCGTCGGATCGGGATCGCTTTCGCAGCCTTCTGCAAAAGCTCGAACTCCAGCAGCCGCGTAACGGCATCGCAGTGGACAAACAGAGCGCACTCGAAGTGGCTGGCGAGATCGGTTACCCCGCGGTGGTGCGGCCTTCGTTTGTACTCGGTGGGCGGGCTATGGAGATCGTCTATACCGACACCGAACTGGAGAAGTATATTGATTTCGCAGTGGACGCTTCGCCGGAGAAACCGATCCTGATCGACAGGTTCCTCGAAGGCGCCATCGAGGTCGACGTTGATGCGGTGTCGGACGGCGAGCAGGTCCTCATTGCCGGCATCATGGAGCACATCGAAGAGGCCGGGATTCATTCCGGGGACAGCGCGTGCGTACTGCCGCCGTTCAGTCTGAGCGACGCGGTCGTCGAAGACATCCGCAATCAGACCCAGGCCCTCGCGCTTGCTTTGAATGTGTGCGGCCTGATGAACGTTCAGTTCGCAATTCAGGATACAAACGTATTCATCATCGAGGTAAACCCGCGCGCATCCCGCACGGTGCCTTTCGTCAGCAAGGCCACCGGCGTGCCCTGGGCAAAAATTGCCGCCAAGGTAATGGTCGGCCACAGCCTGAAAGAGCAAGGCGTCAGCGAGGTCGACATCTCATACCAGGCCGTCAAAGAATCCGTTTTTCCATTCAACAAGTTTCCGGGCACGGATGTCATCCTCGGTCCGGAGATGCGCTCGACGGGTGAAGTAATGGGTATCGATCAGGATCTGGGGATGGCCTTTGCCAAAGCTCAGATGGCCGCAGGACAGGATGTGCCACAGAAAGGCAAAGTTTTCATCAGCATGCGCGATTCGGACAAGCGGCACATCGTTTTCGTAGCGAAAAAGCTGGAAGACCTCGGTTTCGAGCTCGTGGCCACCAGCGGTACACATAAGGTCCTCACACGAAACGGCCTCGATGTTACCAAGGTCTACAAGATTCAGGAAGGCCGGCCGAACGTTCTCGACCTCATGAAAAATGGTGAGATTCAACTGGTCATCAACACCCCATCCCGCCGCAATGCTGCTGCGGCCGAAGCCGAGCTCCGCGGCTTCACGGTGATGAATCAGATCCCGCTCTGCACGACGCTGTTCGGCGCGCAAGCGATGGTGAACGCCATTCAATCCGTGAAACAGCAAGGTTACAGCGTGACCAGTCTGCGGGAGTATCACGACCAGCAGGATTCCGCATCGGCAATGTAGGATGCAATGTAGGATGGGCGTCCTCTCCCCTCTTGAGCTGTTGGGCGAAAGACGGCCGGGGACGGCCATCCTACGGATGCAGGCGTTACACCACCCCTTCGTTCTCTCGATGGGCCGGGGTTGAGATTTATTGCTGCCTGGCGTAAATGTGTTTCAAGTGGAAATCGTTCTGATGCAGCCCGTGGCTGCGATACCGAACTACGTTCAATGAACTACTGGCAATCACTGCACTCTACCATTGCTACAGCCATCGAGCCTGGCCGCATCGGCCAGCCCGTCTTCTTGCGGCTGACGGCAGTGATGGAATGTCCGGCCGAAGGCTTCAATTCCCAATTTGCGGGCCTGATCCTGCTGTCCTCCAAATGCCTGGGAACGAAACTCGTTGAGTTGTTCGTGTCGGGAGATCCATCCGCAGGCCACTTGTCCGCTGTCGCGGAATTTGAAAGCTCCGCTACGGCAATCATCACTCTCGCCCGGCACGGCCAGCCCAGGATTGATTTATCTCTTTACGGGAATCAGGGCTCAATCATTCACAGCGAGTCCCTCGAATTTCATGATTGCGCTTTCGGCTCTGAAGAAGAAATCCAGGATTGCGACGAGTTGGTTGCCCGCATCGCTGAATCTATGAATGAAAACGCGCCAGTGCGGCTGGAGGGGACGTCATGAATCATCCGCTCGGAGTCCTGCTCGTTGCCGGCAAATATACACACCAGGAAAACCACTCGAAGAACTTTGCCGCGGATCCTCGCTGCAAACTGGTGGCTCTGACCGACGAAAAGGACGTGGACGCCAATCGTGCCAGCCTTAACCGGGCCTGGGCCGATGAGCTTGGTATCCCCCATATTGATGATTTGGAGGTAGCGCTTCAGAATCCGGAGGTCGATGCCGTCAGTGTCTGCGCCGAGCCGGAGAGAAGAGGACGCATCGTGATCAAGTGTGCGCAGGCAGGTAAACATCTGTTTATTGACAAGCCGATGACTCCATATCTGGATGTGGCGAAAAGGGCAGCCGCGGCAGTGGAAAACGCCGGGGTCAAAAGCCAGATGTTCACACAGCTCTATGTGCCTCACGTGGCTCGCGCCAGGGAGATTCTGGGATCGGGCAGACTTGGTGAGCTCCTGGCCATTCACGCGGACTGTGTCTTTGCCAAGGGGCATTCCGGTACGGCCGAACTGAGCAGGTCCTGTGTGCAGAAATATCCGCCAACTATCTCAAATTTCGTTGAATCCAAGGCGGAACTTTACGCGATGGGCGTCTACCCGCTCGGTTTCATTCAAACGCTCACGGGGGCTGAATTCACTTCGGTGTTCGCAAAGACGCGCAATTACTTCTTCGAGGAGCATCAACGTAATGGCGTCGAAGATCTTGGGTTGATGTTGCTGTCTCTCTCGAATGGAGTCACTGCATCAGTTGTCGGCGCCAGGGCCGGTCTGCAAAGTCACCCTTCGGGCGGGCTCAACCAGATTCATATCTTGGGTTCGGAGGCCTCCATCCTTCTTTCAGCTTTTGAGCCTCGACTGACCGTCTCGGCCAATGAAGAACCGTGGCATCCTCCGCAATACTACAGAAACGATCCCATGGGCTTCTGGCAATCCGGTCAGAGGGAATCCAATGCCCAGCCAAAGAAGAACTGGCTACCTTTGGGTTCAGGAGAAGACAAAACCAACGAGAGTCACTTTATCGACTGCATTCTCGAAGACCGGGAGAGTGAGATGAATGCCGCCAATGCCGCTAAACTGACTGAGGTTCTGCTGGCGGGATACAGATCCGCTGCTTCCGGGGAAGTGGTCAGGCTGCCCCTGGAATGATGGATTTCCTGTCCCAGAGAGTTGGACAAACCTGATGGCGATCTCCTCCAACCACCTGTGAAACCGGCACTTCCACAAAATCTCCCCGCGAACGGATTGACAAACCGTGGTCACCGGGTAGCCTGCCGCCCTTCATACGCGGCAAGAAACATCGTTTGGCCTCTCTCTGAAGGGGCATGAGGGTCTGTGTCTCTCTTTTAGTATTGGAGATTGTTTATGAAGTCACATATTCCATCAGAACAGCTAACTGACAAAGAGAAAAGACTACTTTTCTGGGCCAGTTTCCTTTCCCTGACCGCTGCCGGATTCGGTTTTTCTTTTCGAGTGGCCCACGGTGGGACGTACGGGGAAGCGTTTGGCCTGACCAACCTGCAGATCGGCATGGTGTTCGGTGCATCGCTATGGCCCATCGCGATCACGATGATCGGCGGCAGCCTGGTGCTGGACAAGGTTGGATTTAAAGTGCCGATGTTCGTCGCTTTCGCGCTTCAGGCTATTTCATCGGTCGGCACTGCGATGGCCGGGGGATACACCAGCCTGTACCTGTTTGCATTCTGTGCCGGATTGGGTCACGGCATCGTTGAAGCGGTGATCAACCCCGTGTGTGCCGCGGTGTATCCAAAAGACAAAACGAAGATGCTGACCATCCTGCACGCGGCGTGGCCAGCGGGCCTGGTGTTCGGCACCCTGCCGATCATCGCTACCGATGCGATGGTTGATGGCGGCCTGTCCTGGAAGCTCCATTCGCTGTGGATGATCATCCCGGTCGTCGCCTACATGCTGATGTACCTGCCCTGCAAGTTCCCAGTCGACGAACGCATCAAGGCCGGTGTGTCGTACATGGACATGCTCAAGCAGGTTGGATTCCTCAGCGCATTTCTCGCTGGGGGCATGATGCTCTATGAAATCGGCAACCAGGTCGATGCACTGACGGGTTGGACGAAGCCGGATAACTGGTTTTATGTAGCGATGGGGCTCGGTGTTCTGGTCGGCATCATCATGGGTGGCGCCACAAAGTCCTTGGGCAAACCGCTGTTCTTCCTAATGTGTTGTACGATGATTCCGGTGGCAACCGCGGAGCTGGCCACCGACGGCTGGATCAAGAAACTGATGACACCGGTGCTTAAGGAAATGGAAATCAATCCGGCGTTTGCCTTGGTGTTTTCCGCGTTCATCATGCTGATCCTGCGTGTGTTCGCCGGAAGTATCCTCAGGTTCTTCAGCCCGCCGGCACTGCTGTGCGTGAGCGGCCTCGGCTCGGCGATTGGATTGTTCTGGCTGTCGGAAGCTGCTGGCATCGCGGTTTTCCTCGCGTTTGTGATTTACGCACTGGGACAGACTTACTATTGGCCGTGCGTGCTTGGTTTCGTGTCCGAACGTTACCCGGAAGGAGGTGCGCTGACTTTGAACACGGTGTCAGCCTGCGGACTCCTCTCTGTCGGCATTATCGGTGCCCCGCTCCTGGGTGTAGCCTTCGATAAATCCATTTACGCCCAGGCCGAGAAAGACCTGCCAGCGGTCGTGGCCGAAGCAGAAAAGCAAGCCGGATTCCTCTGGATGAAGCACAATGCCATTGATCCGGCAAAGAAAGACGCTTTCATCGGCACGCTTCCGACAGACGAGCAGAAGTCAGCAAACGAGAAGTTCGCGTCAATCGACAGTAACGCCGGACGCGACGTGCTGGTCTTTGCCGCATGGTTCCCCTGCACACTTATCATTGTGTTCGGCGGCATCGCTCTCTACTTCAAGTCGCAGGGCGGTTACAAACCGATCGAACTCAGTGAGGGCACAGGCGGCGGTGGCGGGGGTGACCCCGGGGAGGACAGTGCTGATGAAGAGAGTTCCGAGGACGAGGGTGCCGATGAGGAAGAATCGGTGTAGTCGATCCGCAAGCGATAAATCAGAGCCCCTCGATCTCACCGGTCGAGGGGCTCTTTTGTTTTATGCTTTTGTGGTCGAGGTCACACGCCTCACCAGTTGGTCCGCCTTTGAAGGCTCAATCGCGGGCTACAAACCTGCACCACAGAATCGAAATGAAGAGCGACACTCCAGCCATCCTGGGCGGCACACCTCTGGGTCCGGTCGAAGACTACCCCTGGCCGCCGGCGACTGACGCGATCCGTGAGGCAATAGAGCGAGTCTACAAGAGTGGGGACTGGGGCCGATATCACGGTAACGAATGCCAGGGCCTGAAGAACGAATTGTGCGAGTATCTCGGCCTCGAGCATGTTGAGCTCTGCTGCAGTGGGACGGCGGCCGTCGAATTGGCGCTGCGTGGTGCAAAAGTCGGCGAGGGCGATGAGGTCATCCTTTCGGCCTATGACTTCAAAGGGAACTTTACCGACGTTCTTGCGGTTGGCGGCACGCCCGTGCTGGTCGATCCGAGCGCGGGCAATTGGAATCTCGATCCGGCAAGATTGGTTGAAGCTGTCAGCGATAAGACCACAGCGATTCTGGTTTCACATCTTCACGGCGGAATCGTGCCGATGAAGGCAGTGATGGATTTCGCTGACGAGCACAGCCTGGTGGTCATCGAGGATGCTGCCCAGATGCCGGGGGCCGTAGTTTCGGGCCGGCAGGCCGGCACATGGGGGCATGTGGGGGTATTCAGCTTTGGCGGGAGCAAGTTGCTGTCTGCCGGCAGAGGGGGGACCGTTTTCACGAATGACAGCGGAATCGCCCAGCGAATCCATTTGCATTGCCATCGCGGCAATCATGCTTACCCCCTCTCAGAATTGCAGGCAGCAGTGGTGCGCCCTCAGTTGTCTGCGCTCGACAGCATGAATGAGGTACGCGCGAAAACAGTGGAGGCATTGTCCGACCGTGTTTCCGATTTCGATGGCTTGTCCATTTTCGAAAATCAGGTGAGTGATATCTCACCCGGCTACTACAAGGTTGGGTTTAAATTTCGTGGTGAGCATCTGGTTGGTTTGAGTCGTCAGCAGTTTTCCGATGCGATGCGGTCCGAAGGTGTTGCGCTGAGCCCAGGTTTTCGCTCCCTTCACAGAATCCATTCGAAGAGGCGATTCCGGGCCGTAGGAGAATTGAGCAACGCTGACGAAGCGGACGACCAGGTAATGGTGTTGAGCCATCCCGGCCTGTTGGCGGGAAACACGTTTGTGGATCACTTCATTCGGGCACTGGCCCGTGTCCAGGAAAACGCTGCGCGGATTCGAGCAGAATCGGGCAATTGAGCCCGAAGCCCCTGCCATCAGCCATTAACCATTGTCATCATTCCCATGGTTTGTGATGCGGCCACCTATTGGGCATGATCTCTCACTTGGAGACTGTCATTTACAGGAGAAGTTTGCCATGCCCTTGAAGGTGTTCGTTGTTGCTGCCGCGCTCTTGCTTTTGCCCGGCCCTGCCCACTGCAATCCTAAAATCGAATTCCCCGAGCCCGATTTCAAGTTCGGAGAAGTCCTCGCTGGAAAGTCGGTCGATCATGATTTCAAGTTCAAGAACACCGGAGACGAAGAACTCGTCATTCGTGAGGTGACCACCTCCTGTGGATGCACCGCTGCGTTCCCTTCCACTGATCCTGTCAAGCCCGGTGAATGGGGTGTCATCAAGACTTCCTTTGACACCTCGGGGCGACGTTCCTTCCAGACCAAAACGGTCACGGTAAAATCTAATGATCCGGGTCGAGCTTCAGTAAGGCTCAATATTGAGGGCAAAGTTATTCCCATCGTTGACGTCAATCCGAATTTCATCAATTTCGGCAGCAATGTCCGCACTGGCGAAGAGGTGATAAAGAGCACGCATGTATTCACCACGTTAAAACGCACGTTCAAGATTCTGAACATGGACAGCAACGTGCCTGAGGTCACCTGCGAGGCAAAGCCATACAAAAACGAGGATGAAGTTGGTTACGAGATTCTGGTCAAGCTCAGTAAGAAAGCGAACCCTGGCGCCTACTCTGGCAAAGTCACCATGCGACTTGATGACAAGGAAATGGAATTTGTTGAGCTTCACTTTTATGGGAAAGTGCTGGGTGCAGTCGTCCCGACACCTTCTTATTTTGTCTTCGGCCGAATCAAGACCTCTGAAACGGCAGCGAAGGAAGTCACACTGAGCGGCCCGCCGGGCAAGAGCTTCAAGATTGTCTCAAGCAAGCTCCCGGCGGAATTTCTGAAGCTTAAGATCGAAGAACAGGGCACCAAGAAGGTCATTACGCTGACAGCCGAAAGTGCTCCGGAAGGACGTATGCGCGGCAATGTGGTGATTGAGACAGACATTCCGGGCAACCCGCCCCTTGAGATTCCCGTTTACGGGCGTGTGATCAAATAGGAAATCTGCGTTCAGACCGCTCGATTCTCGAAACGAACACATGAGCATCAAATTAGGAATCGTTGGAGTCGGCTCTTTCGCCCAGTGCTTCATTCCCCTGTTCAAGGCACACCCGCTGGTAGAAAAGGTCATCCTCTGCGATCTCGACAGCGACAAGCTGGCCACTAATGCGGAAAAACACGAAATCAGCGAGACCTGCGGTTCACTTGATGATCTCTGCGAAACAGAGGTGGACGCGGCCGTGATCATCACGCAGAACTGGCTGCATGCACCCCAGGCGATCGCTGCTCTGCGGGCAGGCAAGCACGTTTACTCGGCAGTCCCTACCGGCATT
>Ga0187827_10005103_pt1 | contig 15698 bp, 15 predicted proteins | sample ETNtaG_39_FD_167969 | JGI IMG/M metagenome (GOLD analysis project Ga0187827, IMG submission 167969) | Marine microbial and viral communities from oxygen minimum zone, Eastern Pacific Ocean - ETNP2014_SV_150_PacBio MetaG (Illumina Assembly) | ecosystem: Environmental > Aquatic > Marine > Hypoxic...
TCGATTCCTGTGCGGCTCACTTCTAGAATGTAGGGAATAGTTTCGCACATCCCTACATTACTCCGCCTGTTGACAAATCCACTCCAGTAGTGTAAAATCCACCATACTATACTGTTATAAATTTTTGTAGTTTTTTATAAATTTAAGCAATTCTGCTTAATGTATGAAGTTAAGTTAGCAAATACTCGTCATTCCCTTTTTATTTACGGTAACTCGTGGGAGGTTGTTTTTGGTCGAAGAGACGTTAGTCAGCATCGGTGAAGCCAGCCAGATGCAGGGAAGGGTTATTACTGGATAACAAGGGTAATAGGATTATGATGCGTTTAGATAGTATCGACCAAAAGCTGATTGGTCAGCTGCAGGCGGAATTTCCTCTGACTAAAATACCGTTTGCTACCTTGGGACTGAGTCTGGGCATTGCTGAGGAGGAGATTATCCAGCGGATTGGACAATTGGAGGCGCATGGTCTAATTCGGCAGATAGGCCCGGTGTTTAATGTCGGGAGCCTTGGCTACCGGACCACGTTGGTGGCGATGAAGGTTGTGGAGACTCAGTTAGATAGGGTCGCCCATTTCATCAAAAAGCATCCGGGCATTAGCCATGGTTACGAACGGGACAATGCCTTTAATCTCTGGCTTACTCTAGCCGTTCCCGCCGTAGTCGATATGGAGGCGGAAATCCAGAAGCTGGCCAGCGCCGTCTCGGCGGCAACTGCCTTCAGTCTGCCTGCCGTCAGAGTCTTTAAGCTACGTGCTCACTTTGTCCTGGGTAGAGAAAGGCCGTCGGAGACCACCACCATTAATGCCAGTAACGTTCCGCGGCGAGATAATGAGCTTTCCCCTGAAGATAGAAACATAATAAACGAGCTGCAACAGGATTTACCTCTGGTCCCGGAGCCTTTCACTGCCATGGCTGCCAAGCTGGGTATGGATGAGGAGAAATTTGTGGTATCGTGTCAATCTCTTTTATCACGCGGTATCATGCGGCGCTTCAGTGCCGCGGTTAACCACCATAGGGCTGGTTTTAAAGCTAATGCTATGACATGCTGGTCAGCACCTTCAGGAAAAGTAGCGGCCGCCGGTAAAAAGCTGGCTTCATTACCGGCGGTAAGCCACTGCTACGAACGAAGGCCAAACCCGTTCTGGCGGTATAATCTTTTTGCCATGATTCACGCCACGACTAAGGAAGGATGTCAGGAAATAATCGATAAAGTGTCCACGGAAACTGGCCTCGCTGATCCCGTAGTTCTACTCAGCACCAGAGAACTGAAAAAGACGAGGGTCAAATATCCGGTATGAAAAAAGCGAGCCAGCCATGACCTACTACCCGGTTTTCCTGAAAATTAGCGGGCGTAAGTGCGTCGTGGTTGGCGGTGGGCAGGTCGCCCTGCGTAAGGTTAAGATACTTCTTGAGCATAATGCTGATGTTATGGTTATCAGCCTGGGCCTTTGTCCGGAGCTAACCCAACTCCATGAGGACGGAGTCGTGCGTGCCCTCATCCGTAAGTACCGGGAGGGCGATTTAACGGATGCCTTTGTCGCTATCGCCGCCACCGATAGTAGTGATATTAATCGGCAGGTGATGGTTGAGGCTCGAAATAGGGCGGTCCTAGTCAATGTGGTTGATGATGCCGAAAATTCTGATTTCATCGTTCCTTCGTATCTGCGCCAGGGCGATGTTACCATTGCCGTCTCTACTGCCGGCAAAAGCCCGGCTCTGGCACGGAAAATCCGTACCAAGCTAGAGAAAGAGCTGGGTGGTGAATATGCTCATCTCGTCGGTCTTATCGGCGAGACGCGTGCTGAACTGAAGCAGCAAGAGATTACGCTTGATGGAGATGACTGGCAAAGCGCTCTTGACCTCGACCTGCTCCTTGACCTCCTGAGTAGGGATGAAAGAGAAAAAGCCAAGACTACTCTGCGCCACAATCTGGAGGCAAAACGATATCAAGTTCCAGGGAAGCGGGACAGATGAATATTTGTTTGGTTGGGGTGAATCACCGCACCGCACCGGTGGCTATCCGGGAGAAGGTCGCCATCAGGGCAGGTAGGCTGAACGAAGCTTTACAGCTGCTTCACTCTCATGTCTCGCCAGGATTAATTCTTTCCACCTGCAATCGTACCGAAGTCTATACCGCCACTAGTGGTGCTAGCTATGCCGAAGCGGCAATCCTCGCTTTTCTACGGACTCATCTGGATGCCCCGGAGGCCACTCTGCTTAAGCACACCTACGTCTTAAACGATAAGGCAGCCTGTGAGCACCTATTCCGCACTGCTTGCGGTCTTGATTCCATGATTGTCGGTGAGTATGAGGTTCTGGGTCAGGTAAGGCAATCACTGGAAGCGGCTGATAAATCACGGATGGTAAATCTACCGTTACGCCACCTTTTCCAGCGCGCCATCAGGATCGGCCGGCGAGTGCGTGAAGAAACGGAAATCAGCAAGAATGCTCTCTCGGTGAGCTCGGTAGCCGTGGATCTGGCTACGGAAGCCATTGGCGACCTGACAGGCTGTAAAATGCTGGTTATTGGAGCCGGTGAGGCAGGGAGGGTGGCCGCCAAAGCGGCCAAGGACCGAGGAGTCTCCCGGATTACAGTGGTCAGCCGTACCAAAGAGAGGGCTTCAAAGCTGGCGACAGCACTGGGCGGGCAACCAGTCAGCATGGATCGCTTGGTGGAGGAACTGGATTCCTGCAGTTTAGTGATGGCCTGTGCCGACGCCCCTCACTACCTGCTGGATATCCCTCAGATAGAGACCGTTATGAAACGCCGTCCAGGGCTCCCTCTGGTGATAATTGATATTGCCGTTCCCAGGAATGTGGCCCCGGCAGTGTCGCAGATAAAGAATGTTTTCCTGTACAACATTGACGCTCTCAGCTTGGTTGCCGAACAAAACCGGAAGCAGCGAGAAGGAGAAACACAAAGGGTAGCCGAAATAATCACCGCGGAGATGACCGAATTCAGCACTTGGTGGCAGACTTTTGAAGTCAGACCGGTGGTCAGGGCCTTGATGAAAAAAGCGGAGGAAGTACGCTATTCCCAGCTAAATAAAACCCTGAAGAGGCTGCGTCCGTTGTCTGACGAAGAACGTGATAGCTTGGAAGCAATGACCAAATCAATCGTTACCAAACTTCTCCAGGATCCGATTAATTATCTTAAAACAAACGCAAATAATAATGGTCAATATGCCGAACTGGTCAATGAGCTTCTTGGGCTGGAAGTGGAAAATTGAAGATGAGCCGAAGAATCGTCCTTGGTTCTCGGGGCAGTAAACTTGCTTTAACTCAGGCTGAATTAGTGGCGGCCAAGATAAGGGAAGCAAACCCTGAACTTGAAATCAGCGTCCGCCGGATAGGTACTGAAGGTGACCGTAACCATACTATGCCGCTTGAAAATATGGCCGGTATCGGCGTTTTCATCAAGGAGCTGGAAGATGCCCTGTTTGATGGCCGCATTGACCTGGCGGTGCATAGCCTCAAAGATATGCCGGCTCATCTCCCATCTGGACTGCGCCTGGCGGCCGTAATGGAAAGACTGGACCCTAGAGACGTGCTTATTTCCAGAGGACAAAAGCTGAGCGAGCTGGTTCCCGGGGCAAGAGTTGGTACCGGCAGCCTGAGGCGAGCCGTTCAGCTAAATATTTTTCGTCCTGGGCTGGAGATATGCAGTATCCGGGGAAATGTCGATACCCGCCTCCGTAAAGTTGCCGATGGTGAATTTGACGGTGCCCTGCTGGCGGCGGCTGGGATAAAACGCCTTGGTCAGGATGATAGGATCAACGAATACCTGTCGCCGGAGTATTTCCTGCCGGCGGTGGGTCAGGGAGCACTGGCCGTTGAGATACGTTCTGATGATAAGGAGACCACCGAAATCATCACGTTACTAAATCATTTGACCACCTGGCGGAACATTACTGCCGAGCGTTCCTTCCTTATCGCCCTGGGCGGTGGTTGCCGGGCACCCATTGCCGCCTTGGCCACGACCAATGGCACCACCTTGAAGCTGGAAGGCATGGTCGCCGATGCCGTAAAGAAAAAGATGGTACGCAGTGCGGAAGAAGGTAACAGCGCCAAGCCAGAGGAACTGGGAGAGAAACTGGCGCAGAAGCTGCTTGCCATGGGAGCCGCCGAATTTATTGCCGAGGCGAGATAAAGATGAAAGTGGGTAAAGTCTATTTGGTGGGGGCTGGGCCGGGTGACCCCGGCCTGATTTCGGTAAAAGGAATGGAGTGTCTCCAAAAAGCCGATGTCATTGTTTATGATCACCTGCTTGATGCCCGACTCCTTGATAGTGCGTCTTCAGAAGCCGAGAGAATATATGTGGGAAAAACGGCCGGTGCGCATACCATGTCACAGACCGAGATAAACGGACTGCTGGTAGCTAAAGCTAAAGAAGGCAGGGCGGTGATACGACTTAAGGGTGGTGACCCTTTTGTCCTGGGACGCGGTGGCGAGGAAGCCGAAACCCTTGTAGAGAACGGTATCCTGTTCGAGGTAGTACCGGGGATAACATCGGCGGTGGCGGTGCCAGCCTACGCCGGTATCCCGGTTACCCATCGCCAGCTGGCTTCATCTTTCACCGTCATCACCGGTCACGAAGACCCTCATAAAAACGATTCCAACCTTAACTGGGTAAAACTGGCTACCGGGGTAGATACACTGGTCTTCCTGATGGGTATGAAAAACCTGCCGTACGTAGCGGCCAAGCTAATGGAACACGGCAGGTCGCTGGATACGCCGGTAGCGGTGATTAAAGATGGTACCAGAGCGGAACAAGTAACGGTGGTGGGTAGCCTGAAGGATATTGTCGTTAAAGTTAAGACACAAAACCTCACGCCTCCGGCAGTCATTGTCGTTGGGGAAGTGGTCCGGCTGAGAAAGAGGTTGCGCTGGTTCGATAATCGGCCTCTTTCCGGTAAACGTATCCTGGTTACCAGGGCACGCCATCAAGCAAGCGCTTTAAGCCAACTTTTAGTAGAGCACGGGGCTCTGCCCATTGAGCTTCCAGCGATTGACATCAAGGCTACCGATAACACTGGTGAATTAGACCGGGCTATCTCGAATCTGAAACAATACCACTGGATTATCTTCACCAGCGTTAACGGTGTGGCGGCGTTCTGGCAACGGTTGCATGAGCTAATGTTGGACAGCCGCGCCTTAAGTGAGCTTAAAATTGGTGCTATCGGGCCGGCTACCGCCGGTGCTCTGGAGACAAGAGGTGTAGTCCCCGATTGTGTCCCGGAAATTTACACCACGGAAGGTATTGTCGCCGGACTCGGCAACCAAGATATTCGCGGGCAGCGCTTTCTGCTGCCACGGGCGGATATTGCGGATAAAGAGCTGGTGCGAGGAATTAATCGGCTCGGGGCCGAAGTAAATGAAGTAGTTGCTTACCGGACAGTCCCGGTAACCGAAGCCCTAGCCCGGGCTAAGCAAAAGCTTCTCATCGGTGAAATCGATGTGATTACTTTTACCAGTTCGTCAACTGTGTCCAATCTGGTGACCGCCATTTCGGAAGAGACGCTGGCCATAAATAGCGCTAAAGTTGCCTGTATTGGCCCGAAAACAGCGGACACGGCTAACAGAGCCGGATTAAAGGTGGACATCTTGGCCGGCGAACAGACTATCCCCGGTCTGGTAACCGCCATAGAAGATTACTTCAGAAAGGAGGTTTAGATGACCGCTTTCCCTCAGTTTCGGTTGCGCCGTCTACGACGGACCGATTCGCTCAGGGCACTGGTTAGAGAAAACCATGTCGAGGTTACGGATCTTGTTTACCCGATGTTCATCGTTGAAGGCAGTGACATCCGGCAGGAAATAACGTCAATGCCCGGCGTCTTCCGTTACTCGCCGGACGCGTTAGTGCCCGAGATAGAAGAATTAGCTGAGTTAAAAATCCCGGCCGTTCTCCTTTTCGGTATCCCGGAGCACAAAAATGAAGTTGGTTCCTCAGCCTACCACCCCGAAGGTGTGGTTCAGCAGGCGATACGGGTTTTTAAGAAAGCCGTACCGGAACTTCTGGTGATAACCGATGTCTGCCTCTGTGAATATACCAGCCATGGCCATTGCGGCATACTGGCTGACGGACAGGTGGACAACGACCAGACGTTACCGCTTCTGGCCGAAACGGCTATCTCTCACGCTGAAGCCGGTGCGGACATGGTCGCCCCTTCGGATATGATGGACGGACGGGTTAAGGTTATCCGTGAGTCGCTGGATGCCAGGGGATTTCAGCCTATTCCTATCCTCGCCTACTCTGCCAAGTACGCTTCGGCGTTCTACGGACCGTTCCGGGAGGCCGCGGAATCAACCCCACAGTCTGGTGACCGCCGTGCCTACCAGATGGACCCACCCAATGTACGGGAGGCCTTGCGTGAGGTAGCGCTGGATATTGCCGAAGGAGCTGACATTATCATGGTCAAACCAGCCCTTGCCTATCTGGACGTGATACGACAGGTGCGTAATGTTTTTAACTATCCCATTGCCGCTTATAACGTCAGCGGCGAGTACGCTATGATTAAAGCCGCCGCTCAGAAAGGCTGGCTGGACGAGCCTGCAGTGGTACTGGAGACTCTCACTGCCATCAAGAGAGCTGGGGCGGATATCATTCTGACCTACCACGCCAAGGATGTGGCAAGATGGCTAAATCGGAAACAAGGAGACACTCATGAACTTAGCACATTCCCGAAAGCTCTTTCAGGAGGCCCAGAAGTATTTACCGGGCGGGGTTGACAGTCCGGCGCGCGCTTTCAAAACAGTCGGTGGAACACCGCCTTTCATCACCCGGGGACAAGGTTCCCGGATTTATGACGCAGACGGTAATGAGTTCATCGACTACGTCTGCTCGTGGGGGCCTCTGATTCTGGGTCACGCGCCTGAGCCGGTAGTCAACGCACTAAAAAAGACGGCCGAAAACGGTACTAGCTTCGGTGCCCCTACCGAGCTGGAAATAACCCTGGCTAAAATGACTTCCGCGGCCATACCCTCTATCGAAATGGTCCGATTTGTAAATTCGGGTACGGAAGCCACTATGTCCGCGCTGCGTCTGGCACGGGCGTTTACCGGCAGAGATAAGGTGGTGAAATTCGCTGGCGGCTACCATGGCCATGCTGACGGATTGCTCGTCAAAGCAGGTTCGGGACTGGCCACGTTAAGCTTACCGAGCTCTCCTGGTGTGCCATCAAGTTATGCTGGGAACACGCTGTTAGCGTCCTACAACGATGCTGAAGCCGTAACCGAACTCTTTCAAAATTACCCTGAGCAGATTGCCGCAGTCATCGTGGAACCGGTGGCTGCTAATATGGGTGTGGTACCGCCGCAACCCGGTTTCCTGAATAGTCTGCGTAGTTTGACCAGTGATTTTGGCGCTTTGCTTATCTTTGACGAAGTAATTACTGGCTTTCGTGTCGCTTACGGAGGAGCCCAAAGCCTTTACGGTATCACTCCTGACCTGACTTGCCTGGGTAAAATAATCGGCGGAGGACTTCCGGTAGGGGCTTATGGAGGGAAGCGGGAGATTATGGAGATGATGGCACCTACCGGACCAGTTTATCAGGCCGGCACGCTTTCCGGAAACCCGCTGGCAATGACGGCGGGAATAGAGACCCTTAAGGTTTTGAGCCAACCGGGAGTCTATGAAAAACTGGGAAATACCGCTTCGCGTCTTGAGAAAGGTATTACTGAAGCAGCCTCTGCTTCAAACTTGAAGCTAAATATTTCTCGTTTTGCCTCGTTACTTACCATCTTTTTTACCGATAATCAGGTATTTGATTACGATTCGGTTTCCGGAGCGGATACGGCGCTTTTTGGCCAGTTTTTCCAGCAGCTGTTATCAGAGGGGATATACTGGCCACCCTCCCAGTTTGAGGCCGCGTTTATCTCTCTGGCTCACTCTACTGAAGACATAGATTTGACAATCAAGGTGATTGCGCAGGCATTCAACTGACTAGTTTAATAGAAACTTCCCGCGGAATTTAGAGTACTGCGCTGGTCATCCGACCTTGAGACCATGGCCGGGGTGGTCGGATTCGAACCGACGACCACCTGAACTCCATTCAAGCGCGCTATCCCTTGGTTTTATTTGCATTTGGTTGAATAAAATTCTTGGTATTTAGAAGGATAAAACCTTTTCAGTTTCAGTATGTTGGTTAATAATATTATTCAAATACCTGGCCCCTTCAATGAGAGCAGGGCCAGGCTGTAGAATAATTTCCCCTGGAACTTCGTAGATATGACCTTGGCTGATTGCCGGGATGAGCTCCCAGCCCGGGCGTCGCCTTATGGAATCGATATCTACTGGTTTACCACACCATGACGCGAGAATGATATCTGGAGCCGCTGTGACGACTTCTTCAGTAGTTATAATTCTTTCCATGGCTTTTGGGGAACGACACCGATGAGTAAAACCGTCTGTACCCCCAGCAATAGTAATGATATCAGAAACCCATTTAATACCACTGACATAAGGGTCATTCCATTCTTCAAAATACACAACTGGCCTATGATATTGATTAGGCCTACTAGCGGAGATTTTCTGGAACCCTTCGCGCATAGTATTTGTCAGCGCTGTCGCTTCTAAAGTTTTGCTACAAATTTTACCTAGTAATCCAATACTCCTATATATTTCCTCAAGCGATGCATGTTGAAGAACCAGTACGTTGACCTCATGCATAATTAGACGTGCCATTATTTTCGCAGATATTTCACTATATCCGATGACTATATCGGGGTTTAAGGCAACAATTGCATTGAAATCCGGGCGGGCGAACCCCCCAATGTTTTGAACGTGTTCAATACTAATCTTATCTCCTTCGGCTCCGGATGGTTTACCGATAATATTTTCAGCACATCCGAGTTCATAAAGGATATTGAATACGTCATAAGATAGACAGACGATTCGAGCTGGGAAATCCTGAGCCAATTTAGTATATTGTAATTCCATTTTGTTTTCCTCTCTAGCAAACAAAACCCTCCTGCCCGACAGAACAGGGGAATTTATTAACTAATAAATCCCACCCACTGCTCCGCGGAGGTAGATAATATACGACTGGGCAAGCGTTCTGACTATTACAGCAGGCGGGATTGTGTCGGAATTACACCGACTTGCTTTCCAATTAAGCCTTTGAGCACTCGGTAATATTCAATTTGGCCATACTATATCAGCACCTTAGCGAAAAGTTACCCTTATCTTTCCGGTGAGGGTGAGATTCGCTAAACGGTTATCTTACTGCCTGCTTTAGATTAAGGAACACGTTTCTCTGTTTCTCAACGTAGCGATACATGAAGACGACAAAGCCCATGAATACAACACCAAGAATTACTACATAAGCGATACCCTGGACACCTAACGTCGCCCAGATAAAGCCCAGAGTAAGAAGCAAACCGGTGGCCAGATGAGTGGTCACGGTCAAGGCATTAGCCGGGACAAGGTCAAAGGAGTGTGCATGGTATTTCCTAGCATACATTATTGCTCTTATGGTAAGGGGTAGCGTTATCAGTCCCAGTAAAGTCGCCATAGGCAGGACTCCCACGGCTACTCCTATCCCAAGAGCTAAATAAACACCCATCATAATTAAAGCATAGAGAATCGCCGCTTTTTCCCGCCCAAGCCTTACCACCAGCGTGTTCTTCCCCACCTTTTTATCGGCGATATAGTCGGGAAATTCATTTATATAGAGCACGGCGGCGATGAGTAGAGACACTGGAATCGCGGCTATTACTGGAACCCAGCTCAAGCTTTGTGTCTGTACGTAGTAGGCTCCTAAGGTCATTAGTACACCAAAGTTCAGACCCACCAGGATTTCACCAAGTCCTCTCTTCGCCCAGTTAAATGGGCCCACGGTATAGAACATCCCAGAGACAAGCCCAATAGCTCCCAGACCCAGTATTAACGGTCCTCTTGCCCAGGCAAGATAGAAGCCGATGAGAGCGCTGAGGAGGAAAAAGAACAAACCGCCTAAAAGCGCCTCAATGGGAGTCAGGAAGCCTAACTGGATTACCCGGCTACCCCCACTGAAAGGACGGACAAACTCTTGGTTCACCTCATCGTTGCCACTCTTATGGTCGGAGTAATCGTTGATAACATTGGTGCCCATTTGTATTAGTAAGCCAGCAAACAGGGTCAGCAGGAAAAACCCCCAGTAGAAAGTACTGGTGATGGACCAGGCTATGGCTGTCCCGAGAAGGATAGGGACAATGCTGGCAGTGAGGAATGGTGCTCTTAGTGCCATGACCCAGCTTCTCATCTTCGTCTTAACGAGGTGCCAGTCACTTACTACCTGCCGATTCTGCGGTAATTCAATAACAGTGGGGGGGATGCCCTGCACTATCTCTTGAAAAACGCGGAATTTTATGATATTGGGTACTACTTTAATACAATCAAGCATACCACTGTTTCCGGCCCCAACGAGGTGCTTGACCACCGGCGACCTTCTGGCGGTCATCTCCAGAGCTCGTTCCCTCTCCTTCTGGTTCCTGACAAAGAGAGCCTTGCCGGTAATTTCAATCTCTGTGGATTCATTGATGTCAGCCCCGGGTTGGTGGGCAAGTAGCGAAATCGAAGGCTGATGGGTCATCTGAACCGTCTTGGGGTCGCCTTTCAGGGTGGCCAGATAAATGTTGAAGTCCTCGTCGATGGCATGGTGCATCATGCGGACTCTTATATTTTCTCCGGCGGAAGTAGCTACGGCGATTACCTTAACATTCTCCAGTAATGACAGAACCTCTGCCCGGTCATGTTGTCCACTCACAGTAGGCCTCCTTATTTAATCGACTGGATCTGACTTGCTTCTATTTATTATAGTTCTTGCTAAGTTAGAATTCAAAGCGTAGTAGCTAACTGGAGGTAACGATTGTGGCACATATTGTTTCGCCACTTCTTTGAACATAAGGCCAGAATGTTTGCCCCTTGTTGAGAATCCTTCGTTGCTACTGCCGTCGTCACAATCCTGATAATTGTTCACTCGGGCCTGACCTGCCCCCATCAATTGTACTAGTTCTTGCGTCGTTGTCATAGTTAAAATAGCCTCAGGTGCCGGCGGGCGGTTATTCTTGGCACTACACGGGTGCGCCCCAGGTTGTATTCCTTTTGCTATTGTTCTGTCAACACTTTGGCTTCGTCAAGTGTGGTAAAGATCTCCCGGTTAAACAGCTCATCTTTGAACTTGCTGTTAAAAGATTCAATATAACCATTCTCCCAGGGGTTGCTATGTTGAATACAATATTTTCCCAATTCGCTTTCCACCTCGTGATTCTCCCGACCGGCCTCTACGAAAAGCAGTCATTCCCTAAAATTCGGAATCACCTTGCCTTAAACCACTGGGCGTGCGGAATTTGTTTACGGATAGATATTAAAATCGATCATATGATTCAAATTCGTTTTTTGCTAATGCAACCAACACGGTAGACGTAATCCCTACTGGTATTGAACTCAAAATGGCAACAATTGAACCAGCGAGTGCTAAACCCCAGTTTTTTCTCTGTACTGCATAAATTCCGCCCATTAAAGGTATAGCACTGAAAATAGCTACGAGGATTGCAATGATTACCAGTAACCCCTGAGCAATTCCAGACAACCATAGCGGTATTAAATTCATAACACTACTTAAAGCTAATATGCCGCTGCCAATAGCAACAAGGACTACGATTATAATAAGCATTCCAAGAAGATTAAATGTGCCCACAATTATGTTTAGAATTCCTGCGACTATAGGTTTCCAGGTCGTTTCCATTAACCGGCCTCCGTAAAGGATACCATATTTTAAGTTAGAATTGACGGTATTCTGTTATCAGGAGTAGATCCTCAACAAGATAAGAGAGATTGAAGTCTTCATCTGGAACCGCCTTGAGAGTTATGGGCATTAGGTATGAAAAACTGTTAAATTAGCTTTAAAACGGTTAAAACACATTATCACTGGTAAGATCGTTTTGAAGCTGACATTTTTAGCAGGCTTAAAGTTGTAGTAGCAAATTAGTAGCAGAAATTACGTTACTTTTCAGTGATATTGACAATCAGATGCCACGGACTTACAATTGCCGAAAAGGCGAACGCTAACAAAAGAGATAATGTAAGGAGAGAAACATGGGTGATGCCGTTCATACGTCACGAATCAAGATCGTGAGGGAAAAAGGACCAACCAGGAGAGCCATGATAGAGGGGTTCTCAGAGCCCGTCTATTACGGAGTCCACGGGGGAATCATGAAATTCTACAAGGTTGAGCCTGAAAAAGAGCATGTGGCAACGCTTGACCACATCGTGGCTGCAACAGCAGGCTGAATGATGGGAACACTGGCTACGGTGATGGCCAGAAAGGGAATCCCCACTCCCGAGACTCTTTACTGGGCTGATGTGGAAGGAGACATCGAGAATGTCAGTGACGTCCTCAGAATCACTACTATACGGGTCAGATACCATCTGAAGGTAACCGAGGATAAGGTGGCTGATGCAAAGGAGAGTTTCTCCAACTATATCACCCGTTGCCCCGCTGCTCAAAGCGTCATTGGTTGTATTAAAATCAAGGATGAGTTGAGTATCGAGAAATACGTTCGATAATTTCCGTACGGGCGCTGAGTACGTTGGAAGAATTCACGGACACCTTATTAAGGAGATCTAACCACGGGTGAATTGTTTTCCTGAGTTTTAATTACTCGTAATTTTGTCCTTTTCAATTCCCCTTTGCTTACCTATACCTATTTACCTTGAAGCGGTACAGCTTTATCGGCTCGTCGGGTGCGATGCCCGCCTTCTGTCGGCAGATGTCAATTTGGTGGTCCACCGTGTCCACTCCCGCCAGGTCAGGCAGGAGTAGGCCTCGCCGGAACCCGTACTCTACGATGACCCCGTACTTTTTCGGATCCAGCTGGCTTTCGTCCTTGACCGGTTCGGGTGCGGTGAGTACGTCCACGCTGTAGTTAAGTTGCGCCAGTTCCTCCGGGACGACGGGCAGGAAGCGTGGATCTCTGGTGGCGGCGCTGATGGCATTGTTGATAATCTCCTCGGCCACGTTCGGCGCCGCCGGCTCAAAGGTACCGATGCAGCCCCGTAGCCCCCCGAGCTTGTGGAGAGAAACGAAAACGCCGGCTTTCTCTTTCATCTCGAGGGCAAGCTCTTTTGGAGGCGAAGGGACCTTACCCTTCTTAACATAGGTCTCAACTGTTTCCTTGGCTAATTGCACTAGCGGGTGTATCTCAACGGCGGTAATAATTATACCGGCATAGCCGACGACGCTAGAGTAATCACCGGTGATGTCGCCGCTGGTCTGGTATCTGACTAGTTCAGCCGCTGTTGCCCCTAGTTCTTTGGCGGCGGAGATGAGGCAGACCGTGGGCGCGTAGCCGCACATTGAGATATCCAGTTCCTTAACTCGCCGTAACAGCTCATCTTCGTCTAGGCGCAGCATGGCGTCTATCGCCTGCTGGTCTTTCTGCTGCGCCGATGCCTGTGACTCGTAGTGGGTCATGTCGCTGCTGGCCATGATGACGACTTCTTGGCCTAGTTCCCGGACGGATCTGGCGATTTCCTTACCGATTTCCCTGTAGGCGGCACCGTTTCCACAAGCTAGGGTGATGGGCACTATCCGAATGTCCGGACGGAAATACTGTAGAAACGGGAGTTGGACTTCTATGGAATGCTCATACTGGTGAGCGGCGTTATCTTGTTGCAAGTGGCTGGAGTTGGCCAGAATCCGTTTGCCCAACTCCGAGTCGATGGCGACGTCACCCAGCGGTGTTTGCCACACCCCCTCCGTCATGATGCTCATGGGTTTCCCTTTTCCGGTGTGGTTGGGGCCGAGGATGATAAAGGTGTCTTTGAATTTAATCCGGGAGATAACGGCACCGGCGACCGGTCCGGAGTAGACATATCCGGCGTGGGGTGAGACCAGCCCGACGACCTCCCGTTTCTCCGCCTCTTCGTCCACCAGCGTTTTTATCATCGCCTTTAGCTGAGAGGCTGACGCGGGATAAAATTGGCCGGCGACCACCGGATGCTTGATCATTTCGATTCTCTTTCGGGTGTTCGGAAATTAAGTTCCGCCCCGCAGTTTTTACACTTAGAGCCGTTCAAACTGACCACGCTGGTCTGGTAGCCGAACCGTTGCACCACCAGTTGGCCGCAGGCGTAGCAGGTGGTGTTTTCACTCCGGAGACTGGGAACATTGCCCGTGTAGATAAACTTGAGGCCGGCCTTCCGCCCGATTTCATAGGCGTGCTCCAGGGTGGCGACTGGGGTGGGGGGTAAATGCCCCAGATGGTGGTGGGGATAGAACCGGGTGACATGCCAGGGGGTCAGTTCGCCCAGTTCGTCTTTTATCCAGTTGGCGATACCTTCAAGCTGCTGGTCGTCATCGTTCATAGTGGGGATGATATTGGTAATTACCTCAACGTGCATGTGCCACTTGTCTTTGGCTCGCTGGGCCACCTCAAGTATTCCCCGCCAGCGGGGTATTTTGGCTAGCTCGCGATAAAAAGCGTCGGAGAAGCCCTTGATATCAACCCGCCAGGCGTCCAGATAGGGCCCGATGGTGTCCATCGCCTCCGGGGTCATGTAACCATTGGTGACATAGACGGTGTATAGGTTATGCTCCTTGGCTAGCCGCGCCGAGTCCAGCGTGTACTCAAACCAGACGGTCGGCTCGTTGTATGTCCAGGCAATGCCCTGGCAGTGGTAATACTTGGCCATTTCTATAGAGGTCTCAGGTTGAATCTCCGAAGAGCTACGCCACGGCTTACCGGCTCTGGGACAGGAAATCTCCCAATTCTGGCAGTGCTGGCAGTGGAAGTTGCAGCCCCACCCCCCGATGGAGAAAGCCAAGCTGCCTGGGAAGAAGTGGAACAGGGGCTTCTTTTCAATCGGGTCGGCGGCCACTGATGACGTCTTGGCGTAGCTCCGGTTATAAAGGACGCCGTCTTTATTCTGGTACATGCGGCAGACCCCGGATTTACTAGGTGCGATGGTGCAGCGCCACTGGCAGGTGTGGCATCTTACCTTGGAGCCGGGTAGCTTTTCCGAGAGCTTTGCCTCACGCATCGTTGGCCTCTCCCCTAGTCCTTTAGCTCAATTATATCACGCTGCCACTGTCAATTATAGCCTTTTAGTGGTCGCCCTTAACCTCGTCGGTTCATTTGGACATACCATCCTCCTTAAGAGGAAGAGGGATAAAGAGGGATGGTGTTACCAGCTACAAACAAAAAAGGTGGCTGGTTTAGGAATGAAAAGGATTAGAAAACGAAGGTTAGTCCTTTACGAAATAGGTTTGGGAGATTATAATAGATGGGCAAGTTTGGTGAAATATTGCGGGAGGTGAATCTTGGTTGCTTTGTATTTAGTCTCTGCGGAGGAAGCGGCCGGTAAGACCACCATTGGCGTCGGCTTGGGTAAGCGCTGGCTGGAGGAGGGGAAGAAAATAGGCTATATTAAGCTGGTCACCGCCGGGAAAGGATCGGCGGACGGTAAAAACGATACCGTTTTTATGAAACAGGTCCTAGCTTTAGCGGAGCCGGTGGACGTTCTCTGTCCGCCGGTGAGTAAAGTTAAAGAAGTCGTTGACCGTCTTTCTCGGGATAAGGACGTGGTCATTGTCGAGGGTCGATGCGGCCGGAGCCCGGAGGAAAGTCTGGACCAGGCGGATTACACGATGATGGAGGTATTGAAAGCTAGGGTGATGGTCGTGGCCGATTTCGCTAGGCAGTCACCGGCAGAGATT
>Ga0187827_10005104_pt1 | contig 15697 bp, 18 predicted proteins | sample ETNtaG_39_FD_167969 | JGI IMG/M metagenome (GOLD analysis project Ga0187827, IMG submission 167969) | Marine microbial and viral communities from oxygen minimum zone, Eastern Pacific Ocean - ETNP2014_SV_150_PacBio MetaG (Illumina Assembly) | ecosystem: Environmental > Aquatic > Marine > Hypoxic...
CCACCACTACCGGCGGCAGACCCATGAGCGCGTTGCTGAGCACGATCAGGCTCTGCCGGCCACGGAACCGGCCCATACCTAAGACCGCACCCAGCGGCAACCCCAGCGCCAGCGCGATCAGCACTGCGCTCAGACTCACCCGCAACGACAGGCCGACGATCTCGGCGAGATCGGCATCCAGGCTGCTGATCAGGCCTAGCGCAAGGGTGAAAGATTCTCCAATTTCCTGCATTTTCCTGTTTTTTTTACGAAATATTCAAAAATATCGCAGAAATCACAGGGTGCTGTCAATAGCGGCCGGTTGCCAGGCACGAGCCCTGGGTCACCATTACGACGCTGCTAGTTGCAAGACAAGCGGCCAGGCGTCTACCGGGGATACCCACCCGAGCGACTGAAACTGCTGGCGCAGGCCCCGCATCACCCGAGTCAACGCTACAGGTCGAGTGGCTCGACCGGAGAGAGAATTGCGGCGGGTTCAGCCTGCCAGTCGACAGCAGGGTCGTTGACGTAGAACTCAATCTCGTTGCCGTCGGGGTCGAGCAGATTGAGGTTCTAGGTCACGGTGTGATCGGAGCCACCCTTGATAGCGACTCCGGCTACGCGCAATTCGTCGCGGATGGCCTCCCCCAGGGCCGCGTTGGCCGCGGCCAGGCCGCCACCGAGGGTTAGGACGTCGGTCTCGAATTCACGGATCTTCCTGACGCTCCTTCCTTCTATGTAACCTATAAATGAAGAAAGAAGTGGGGTGGCGGTGTTTCCCACCCCACCCTTTATCCGCCCAACTGTAGAGCACTAACTGATTTGCTTCTCGTCTTGTTCAGAGTCGCTTAATTTCTGACGTCACTGTTTGAGGGTCTCTCAGGGCGAGAAAATAGGGATCAGCCTCAAGCGTTTCGGTTACAAGAGTGTTGAGTTCCTCATCAGAACAATCGCTCTTGAAGCTTATCAGGAGTTTTGTCGAAATCGGCGCCGCCGTATTGCTGCCCATACCAAAAATAGCGCGATCGTCGAAGTCCATTTCAACCCGCACGTTGACCTGTTCGAGGGCTAATCCGGCTCTTGCTGCTGCTGACTTGATCCCGATGGCGGCACAAGATGCAACTGCTGCACGCGCATGAAAACCCGGCGACGGACCAATAGCGGTCCCACCAAAGGCAATAGGCATGTCAATTTGAGTGACATCTGTTCCATCAGTTACACGGCAGACCAAACCATCGCTGATAGAAGCGTCGACCACACTCGTGCTAAGGCCAGCGTCGGGATCGTTGCCAAAAATTGATATGATTTGCTCTTGTGCGCTGCGTATTTCCTGATCGCTCATTGTCTCCTCCAAAAAGTTTAGTTCTCTAACTCCAACTAAGTGGTAACTCGCTCAGACTGATTAAGGCCAAACTATTGACCAGCAAGTGTTACCCCTACGATACCATCGAATCGACGGTCTTGGATCAGGTGTGTGCGTGTGGGGGATATAGATTTCCCAGCCGACCAACACCAATCATGCGCCCTCTGAAGACCCGGGGTTTTTTATAAAGACCAACTGAAAACCCTCTTGCCTACACAGTTTACCAGTAAACTTGGGGTGAAAATTTGGCCGGTTAAAGATAACTAATCAGCAATTCGGACGCCCTTTCACCGACTCCAGAGCCATGTTTATTGCAATACGCGCTGCCTTCAAATCCGCCACTGTACCAGACATGAATATTCGGCCAGACACGCCCATCATCTGGACATCGTTAAGTACCGCATGTGGTGCAGCCCGCTCTGCCTCGTTCGCGGCCACACACGCAAACAAAGCCGGAGTTACCTCAGACAACAATAGAGATTTTCCAGGTACTAGCATCGATGCTGACCTAGAACGATTTAGAATGATCGCATGCTGGTCCGAGAGGTCTTCGATGATGTCGTCAAACAAAACATTGGGGACGAGTTGATCATCTTCCTTGGCGCCAATCCCCTTTAGGATAGCTTTGCCCGCTGCGTCCAATTCCTGACGATCGGATGAGTGAAGTTCAAGCAAACCAAACTGTCGCTCAGTGAACAAAATCCCTGGCTCCATATCCGGTGCCGCTTTCAGAGCTAGGTCAGAAATTCGGTGGATCGCTAAAGCCGGCGCCACCTCAATGATCAGGCTGTGCTGACCCTTGAACGGTGGATACCCCCGCGCCCGTAGCGGCGTACTCAGATAAGCAGCAAACTGCGGCTGCAGATCATAAATCGGAAGATATACCCGAAGTTCTGTCATTTTACGCGCTCTTTAGTGCTTTATCTGTTAGCGCTTATTCGCCGTTCGCCATAGTGAAATGATTACCAAGATCGTTATGGGGACGGGGAATAACATGCACCGCCACCACCTCACCTACCTGATTGGCCGCGTCGGATCCCGCCTCAGTCGCAGCTTTTACAGCCCCAACATCTCCCTTGATAACGACGGAAACTAAACCACCACCAACTTCATTTCTTGACAAGATCGACACATTGGCGGCCTTTACCATCGCATCAGCACAAGCAAGCGCCGGCACATAACCTCTTGTCTCGATCATACCAATTGCTTGATTAGACATAATTTACTCTCCTATTTCTCTTGGCCTTGTCAGCCGGTTAAAAATATCTAACTACTCACTTCGTCAATTGATCCAATAATCAGCGCATCCACTGGCGCTTTGATTTTCGTGAAATAGCCCGCTGCCACTGAGCCCTGGGTTACCAGTACGGCTTCGCCATCATTGCAACCCAATGGATCAAGAGCAATCAAGCTACCCCCATCCTCCAAAGTTACTACCAAAAGAGCTCCATTCGGTAAAGTGTCGATATGTCTTGTTGACCAAATTCGACCAGTCACACGTCCTTGAATCATAATGTCTTCCTTTGAATTGTTATGCCGATTCGCCGAATAGCATCGCTTGCGAGTGGCGTCAGCGTTACTGCCCTGCCGAGATTTATCGTTGTCACATAATCTGGCATGCTGAGTATTTCCTTTTCCGTGACCAGGCCATGATCGATATGGATCATTTCCCCGGGCATGGCCCCAACCTGATTACTGTGATGCTGCTTCCGATCATCTTGAAGCACTCCCCCAGTTTCTAGTTGGAATGTGCGCCTACCCGACACGATGTCAGCTCGAATTTTGCTATCCTTGGCCATGTCCAATATTCGACTAATAAATTTAGATAGATCTTGATCGGTGCGTATGGAGACCAATTCCGAAATTCGCGATGGCTTTGTCTCTTTGGTTGAGTGATCAAATCCATGTTTGCCTAACTCTTCGATAAGTATGCTTTTGATCGTTTGTCTTAAAGCGTCAGACATAAGCTTAGACTGCTCCAGCAGAACGTAAGGCCAACTCTGATGCTTCACGCGCGTTTCGAATCTCTGCCTCATCGCCCGCCAAATATAGGCGCCCGTTGGCTCCAATCATTCGATAGTCTATGACTTTAATATTGGATTCTTTTTCGGCCTCGTTGCATGCCAGGATGGTGTAAGAAGCAGGTTGGCATTCGAGCAGATAAAGCGAATCACCACTCAAAACCATTGATCCTAATTTGTTTCGATTAATTAGAAAGGCATGCTGATTATCTACTCGGGTGACGACTTTTGAGCCTAGGATCTGCGGTGCTGTCGCATCGTCAATACGGCCCCCTAAAGCATTCAAAACAGCTTGTGCGCCGGCCTTTACTTCGCCTGTTGATTTGGAATGAAATTCGAGGTACCCATACTGCCGCTCGACAACGAGAAGTCCAACCTGAATATTGGCTCCCTTCAGGGCCACATCAGTTAAAGCCTCAATTTCTAACCCTGGCGCCACCTCGATTATCTGCGCTGCCATATTGTGCCGTGGTAAAGAGCCCCGCATCCAAGTCGAGATATATGCCAACGTTTGTGGTTGCAACTGATCAATAAAAATGAACGACCGGAGCTCTGCCATGACAATTATCCTCGCAATACTCCACGCAGCTCTTCGGCTATCATCTGTCGAAGTTCTGTCCTGGTAATCGAAGACAACGGATCAGTGCTCATGGATACAGTGGGGGGCGCGAGCTGGTAGTGACCCGCACCTGGTACTCCATCCTCTGGAGCTGGCGGCAAGGGCCCTAAAAAATTGTTACCGATACCAAAATAATCGCCAAATTTCTCCGACGTATCTTCGTTGTAGGCCAACTTCGTCCAGTGCACGAGATGCTCGGGTCCGACATTTTCTCCAATCGAACTCCGCCCAAAAAATCCCGTGCCGATGGTAAACGTCGGTGCCAACGCGGTTCCAAATCCAGCAGCGCCCTGGGAGCAAGGGGCATTAACTACGATTCGATACACTTCCAACGTCCTAGCAAACGCCATGGCCACGGTTTCATCCATTGTGTGCACTGCGGCAGAGTGGCCAGCTCCCGTCAATCGTAATACGGCCCGTGCTTGCATAATCGCCTGGTCTCGATTCTTGGCCACATGGTAAGCAAGAACCGGGCACAACTTTTCCCGTGAAAGTGGTTCCTCAATCCCAATCTGGTCAATTGGTGCTACGAGTATGGCTGTCTTCTCGGGCACGCGAATTCCGCATTCTTTTGCAATCCAAGTCGCATCCCGGCCAATGGTTTCAATGTTGAATCCTGCACCGTGGAATAAATACTGACGAAGGCGGGAGGTATCGTCATCATTGCAAAAATACGCCCCATATCTTTTTAACGATTGGCGAAGTTGTTTGTCGGCCTCAGGCAGGGTGATTAACACACTCTCGTTAGTACAAAGAACGGAGTTATCAAACGATTTTGATTCAACAATCCGGTTGGCCGCCTTGTTGATGTCGGCTGAAGAATCTACGAATACAGGAGCATTTCCCGGGCCGACGCCGATAGCTGGGTTAGAAGATGAATAAGCAGATCGCACCATAGGCGTTCCCCCTGTCGCCAGGATTACTGCGGTCTTTGGCGACTTCATGAACTCTTCTATCAGCGGAATACTGGGATCCTCAATAATTTGGATCACGCCATCAGGCGCACCTGCATCAACAGCAGCCTGAGCCAACATATTTGCGGCATCAATACAACATTCCCGAGCAGCCGGATGAGGGCCAATGACAACGGCATTGCGCGTCATTAGAGAAATTATTATTTTGTAATTAATCGTTGCGATCGGGTTAGTTGATGGCGTTAGACAAAAGATCACACCGGCGGGTCGCGGCGTTTCCACAATTTTTAGAGATTCATCGATTCGAATGTTGACAAAATCCTGGTCACGATAAAAATCAACGAGTGGGTGTGCCGTCAGTTCATTCTTAATTTTCTTGTGGGCCGCCACGCCAAACCCAGTCTCTTTTACTGCCCATTCTGCATATCTCGCAGCGTGTTCGTGAGCGGACGTGGCAACTGCATCAACTACGGCCATAGTCGATTCAAGATCGTAACGCTGAAATACTTCTGCTGCCCAGCGGGCTCGCTCCAGAACCATGTCGGCCCGCCCGGTTAACGCCGCTTGTGTCCCTTCAATTTCGACCAACGTTCGAACTTGCGGCTCCATTAGGCGACCCTCCGGTATCTACCAATAACTTCGTCGCGTGCAAGGCCAATTCCGATCTCTACTCGCCGCAATACTTCTTCGCAATCCGCCTGTGTTAATAGCACGCCCGGTTTAAATTGCAAAACCCGTGGATCGAGCGTAGAAAATATTGCCCAGACTCCATTATCGTAAAGATGCTTCATGACCGGTTTGGCGCCTGATTCAGCACCAAATTCGAGACCCATCACTACGCCGTGCTGGCGAATGCCAACAAAAAAATCGTCGTACTGAGCCATGATCTTTTCTAACCCTGCGCGCATGTAATCAGAAATGTATTGCACCATCGTCCGCACTTCGGGTCTTTGCACAATTTCCAAGGTTTTCATCGCCACTACGCAACCCAGTTCCGCTCCGCCTCCGGTCGATATATGCCCAAACCCATCCTCCTTTAACCAACCACCACACCGTTCGGAAATTAAGGTACATGCAATAGGATATAGGCCTCCGCCAATTCCCTTGCCAGTAACCATGATGTCCGGTTCTATTCCATACTTAGTGCACGCCCACATCTCTCCACAACGCATCAACCCGGTTTGCACTTCGTCAGCGATGTATAGGGCATCGTACTGTTCACAAAGTTTTTTCACGGTCGGAAGATATCCTTCTACTGGCATTGGAAACCCATAAGTTGCTGGAATCGTTTCCATTATTACTGCAGCGACGTCTTTCCCCTTTAATGCATCTTCCATTGCGTTAAGATCGTTAAATGGGACTTGGATAAATTCACCGATCGTGTCCTCAGATAGAAACAACTTTGAAAATCGTTCATCTCCGGTCTTCAGTGCCAAGCCAGTGTGGCCGTGGTAGGCTTTGACAATCGATATGATTTTTCGCTTTTGAGTGGCATGCCTTGCCGTCTTCAACGCTATATCAATTGCTTCACCGCCGCCCGAACCGTATGCGGTGTAGACCATATCCGGTGCCGGGGCACAGGCGGCCAATGCTTCAGCCAAGGCGGTTCGTGCGAGCGCGGGAAAGTGGTGATTTCCCATGTCAAAGCGCTCGGTACCGCTTTTAAGTACTTGCACTAATTCGGGGTTACGGTGACCTAAGTTATAGGTTCCGCCATTAAGATGCAGGTCGATCAGGCGCCTGCCATCCATATCATATAGATAGTAGCCTTCCCGTCGATCGATTACGAGATCGACCCCCATATCCTGCCAATCCTGAGTTTTTCCGGGATTCCAAAATGATCGGGAACGATCCAGGAAATCGATTTTCGCTTCGCTCATTAGCTTCGCTCTGTTGACCGATGCGAAGCGTGACATACTTGTAAATAATCGAACTTGACAGTAAACCGTCCTACTTGACATCAAACAACTTTAAGCTGAACACCTGACGGGTTTAGATTATCTACGAGGAAGGAAAGCAAATTACAGGCTTGCGTCGGTGCTAGGTCAGGCGCTATCAGTCGACGTTGTAAAACGATTAATTTAGAGCACTTTAGGTATAGACAAAATTGCTATCCCAAGAGCCTTTTCTACCACAGAAAATACGCAATTCAACTCATTTTTTTGAGGAACTTTTCGGCCAGGTCCCTAGTAACTGGAGCAAAAGTTGGAGCAAGCTCTTTCGCAGTATCGACTTCTATATGCGATCCAATCCATGCCAACAATGCCAAGCGTCTCAACATGATAAATGTATCGATTTCCGTCTCATCATCATCGCTCAATTGTCGTGCTTTTCGATATCCCCTCACCCAGGCTTCCTTTAATGCGGGAACTTGCAGATCATCCTCCATAAAACTAATTCCTGCGGCAAAATCGTACATGAACCAGCCAAGGCCGCAATCATCAAAATCTATGAGACGGGTTGCGCCCTCACTGACAAGAAGGTTTGCGAGTCGCATATCTGCATGAATTAACCCAAATCGCTCCGTATCCTTACCATATCGCTGGAGACGTTCACTCACAACTACTTGGGTTTCTTCCAGCACTGACTGGATCGTGTTTGTCATATTCGGTGCATCTCGCCAATCGTGCCACGTCGCATTTGGCCCGAAAACTGTATTTAAGTCCCATATCAATCGTTCAAAGTTATCTGGGCGTCTCCAAGAGACCGAGTGATTGTGAGTGCGCGCAGCAATTTCTCCTAGCTCTTCGAACGACGGCACAAGATCACCGTCTTGCTCTGGTTCTTCACCCTCCACAAATTCAAACATGACCAGGTGTCGTTCACTTCGAAGTTCTTCGATACTGCTCGTTTGAATCGTACTACCATCCCTTCCAGGGAGAATCCCAGGAGTTCTTACATCGCTTTCCTTGTTCAGTGCTCTGGACCATGCATGCTCACAACCGATGGCATTACGCGTATGGTAATCCTCCCGATGGACCCGCAAGACTGATTTGAATCCGTCAGATGCTTCTACCAAATACGTCGCGTTTTCTGAAACGTTGATAAGGCGCGCATTGGATTCTTCGGGAATATCCCAAAGTGACAAAGATTGACTTGCGAGCCGATTCAGGAGTTCGATCGTTTCATCATGTGACAATTCGTTACCTGTCATTACAAATACCGTACTACGTCTATTCGATTAAGTTAACTAGATCTCTTGTATCGCCTCCAGCGATTCGGAAATAGTTTGACCACCGTCTACGATAATCGTTTGACCCGTGATGTAGGCTGCTTCATCCGACGCAAAAAACAGCGCAACATTGCCAATGTCGGCAACATTGCCTAATCGCTTCAGAGGAATTGCAGCTACCATCGTATCGAGATATTCCTGTCCGAGGCCCTGCAACCCTTCGGTGTAAATATTTCCTGGCATAACCGCGTTAATCGTTACATTATATCTTGATAGCTCCATACATGCGGTTTTCAGAAACCCAAGCTGGCCTGATTTAGACGCGCCATAATGGGTCCAGCCTGGAAAGCCAGTGACCGGACCCGTAATCGATGATGTGAGTACGATCCGCCCACCGCCCGCTTTTTCAAATTCTGGTATAGACGCTTTTACACATAAAAATGCGCTTTTTAAATTTGTAGCCATTATCTGATCCCACTCGCTGGGATCCATGTCTACCACTTTCGTCAGCGGGAATGCACCGGCATTTGCACACACCACATGCAATCCACCAAATGCTTTAACCGTCTGATTTATAAGGTTCTGTACGGAATCCCACTTCGATACATCACACTGGCAGAATTCTGCAGTTCCACCTGATCCGCGCAATTCTTCCACAGTCGCATTGCCATCCTTCTCCCCTCGCGAGCCGATCATAACTTTGGCGCCCTGCGCAGCGAACACCTGAGCGATCCCCTTTCCAATTCCTTTAGAGCCTCCTGTGACGATAACAGAGCGGTCTTTTATGGAAGTAAGCATAGTATTTTCTCCGGAAAGTAACTTATTTGATCTCGACACTAGATTGATGTGACAAAAACATACGCCACACCAATTTACTAGAACACGTTACCAACTTCGAACTCTTTTAAAAAACAGGACAACAAAAAATCCTGCAAGAATAAAAACAACGGCGCCGACCACAGTCAATGTACCAACGGTGGGCACAAGTGGTGTGTATCCCATAATCATCTTGGCATATAACCATTCCGGCAAAGTGCTATCTGCACCGGTTGTAAACAAAGACAGCGGAAAATTGCCCCAGGAAAGCAAAAAGCAGAACAATCCGCCCGATAGTACCCCTGGCAGTAACAATGGCAATGTAATCTCTCGAAAAACTTGCCAGCGAGTGGCGCCCATGTCCTGCGCCGCTTCCTCGAGTGACGGATCAAAACTATATGCCTGTATCGCCATAATCAACGTTCCTATCGGTGCAACCCAGACCAGGTGCGCCACAATAGCCGTCTTCCAACTTGGAATAATGCCTAAAAAGTTAAACCATAACAGCAGTGCCAATCCAAGTACGGCTTGGGGGAAAAAGATTGGCAGGAGTAGAAATTTCTGAAAGACACGACGACCTTTCCAGTCATACCTGGCATAAGCTAAAGCGCCAAAAAACCCCACAACAATGCAGATCGCAGTCACTGCCAATGCAACGAAAAATGAAGTCTCGATTAACTGGGCGATTGTCAGCGAATCGAAAGCCTTGGAATACCACTGTGGGGTGTACTTGGAAATTGGAAAAGATACGTATCTTTTCCTGGAGAATGATGCCAATGCAGTGCCAAATAGCGGCATGTACAGGAACAATAGAATCAACAGCCCGTATACCGCGAACAATATCTTAGCAATTCGAGAATCAGTACCAATCATGTTGTTGCCTAACGCTAACGCGCCTTTCCAAGAATCCGATCAAGATCAATTGTGCGGAGCGTAAATAACGCAATCCCCGCAACAGTGAAAATCAAGATAACGGACAGTGCTGATCCAAGGGGCCAGTTCTGCTTGTAAGTGAACGCCGTTTCTATCTCGTCTGCCATAGTCAAAATCTTCTGACCACCAAGGACCTTGGCTTCCGCCATAGCACCCGCACACAATACGAATGTCAACATACAGCCAATCAATATGCCGGGCATCGCCAGCGGCAGGTCCACCTCGCGGAGTATCGTCCAACGATTAGCTCCAAGATCCGATGCCGCCTGTCGGAGCTCATTTGGGATCATCGATATACCGAGTGTTAACGGAAATAACATAAACGGCAAGTAAACATAGACGAGTCCAAAAACGATAATCGGCCCTCCATAAAGCCAACTCTCCAACTCAACTGCAAACCAATGTTCAAGGTATCCGAGAAATACTCCACCTTTCATTAACACCAGGACCCAACCAAAGAGACGGATGTTTTCTGACACCAGCAAGCAAATTACAACCGCAATCGTGATAAAAATTGAGAATCGCCCGAACACTTTTGCCATAGCAAAAGCCAACGGGTAGCAAATGACAAAAAGGATGGCCACAGCCAGAAACGCAAGAAATAACGACCAACCAAAAGAAATATAGTACGTATCTGTAACTATCGATTGATAATTTTCTAGGGTGGGCGTGGAGAAAAGATCAAACGTTCGGGCTGGCACAAAACTAAATCCAAGAACAACAAAAAGCGGTGCTATAAATACCAATAAAAGAAGAACGATTACTGGAAGAGCACAAAAAAACCCAGTCGACCTGAAAGGACTGTTCATAACACCTTACGTTAACTCACGATATCGAGTAGCGCGCTGTCGTCGATATCCCACCCAATCGATACTGAGCGATCAAAATCGCCTTCATAGCGCTGCTCGCGAAGTTTCTCTATGGTAATCATCTTATCGGCTACCTGAATGTTGTACTGCATCCGTGACCCCAATGAATATTCATTAAAGACGGTACCTTTAAGACTCGAAGAACACTGTTCACCAGGCTCAAGAAATCGGATCGCCTCCGGTCGAACTACCAAACTTCCACGAGATCCTGGAACTTGAACGCCTGACGGACAAGCAAAAACTGCATCGACTTCTGAACAATGTAACCGACCATCTTTACAAACCTCGACGGGAAATACATTGACCTCACCCATAAACTCGGAGACAAACTGGCTCTGAGGTCGATTATAAATGTCATCTGGCGTGCCAATTTGGACGAACTCGCCTTGTCGTAATACTGCAATTCGGTCACTCATGACCATCGCTTCTTCAAGTGAATGGGTAATGTAAACAAAGGTCTTGCCAGTGCGTCGGTGAATATCTTTCAGTTCTTTTTCTAGTGTTTTTCGCAATCGAAAGTCGATGGATGACAGCGGCTCATCAAAGAAAAGTATCTCGGGGTCAAAAGCAAGCGCGCGAGCTAATGCTACGCGTTGACGTTCTCCTCCAGAGCACTTCATAACATTCTTACTGTAGTAATCGTCTGGCAAACGCAACAATTGGATCAGTTCCATGGCGCGCTTTCTTCGTGAAGTCGAATCATCGCCCCTGATCTTTAATGGAAATTCGATGTTCTGGCCAACCGTACGATGCGGGAACAATGCAAGAGACTGAAAAACCATACAGGTGGGTCTCTTGTTTGCGGGAACATCGTTAATTCGAACATCTTTTAGATGAATATCACCCTCTGTGGGTTTATCCATACCTACCAAAACACGAATCATCGTAGTTTTACCGCTCCCCGATGGACCTACGATAGTCAAGAACTCGCCATCGTAGATATCGAGACTCACATCTTTTAGTGCAATGAAATCACCGAATTTCTTAGTGACATTTCGAAGCTGAAGAATTACGTTTGATTCTTCCATGGCGCCAACATCTTTATCTCAACGTTAATTCTTGTATTACACATTACGCCGCTAGTTACGACACCACGCCGGGTCAATGCAAAAAAAATGCCGAAACAAAACTGGAACCCCGTTCCCCGGGGTTCCAGTCAATCTTAAAACTACAGAAATATATTGAGATCAAGCTTCACGCTTTGCAGCATTGTAAATCTCGATCATCTTGTCGTAATCCGGATTGATCCCATAATCTGTGGAATTAGCGAGCTCTTCCTCCAATGAGTCCCACTGAATGGCATTGAGCTCATCTTTGGAGAACTTTGAGAGAACGCTGGAATCTGACATTTGTGACACAGGGTTATATGTCCCTTCTGCAAATGCGACCGCTTTAGACGTATCCGGCTCCTGAGCATACTCGAGGAAATCTTCTGCCAATGGCGACACATTGGGATTATTGACAACAGAGGTCACCTCTACCCAGACGATTCCACCCTTTCCATCAAAAGGTCCAGACTTTGGAGTAATCCCCCGAACCTGTGTTTCGCCGTCAAACCGGGCGGGAGACGCTGTATAGGTACCGCCAGTGAAATACGCATCGATCTCGCCATTGACTAACGCAGTATTCATTTGAACAAGGTCATCCGTCTGCAATTTCGATCCTGAAAATATCTGGCGGGCTGCTTTTTCATACGCCGCCATCTCACTCTCTGTATGTACCTTGAATGGGTCAACATCGGCCGTGACGCACATGTGCATGATATTCCAGTTGTCGTACGTCAATACGCCATAACGACCATTCATTGACGAATCCAGAAATAATTTAAAGCCTTCGTCTTCCGCTGTTTGCCGAGAAATCTTATTTGTATTGACTACAAAACTAAATGGGCCAAATCGCTGAACCATACCGATAAGGTGCTGCTCCGACGCATCCAGCGACCATTTATAAGGACCTTGAAATGCCGCCATCATGTTGTCGAAATATTTTTCAAAACGATCTCGGTTTAATGGTTTGATAAGCCCCTCGGGAAACATCTGCTCGCGCGCCCACGGTTGGTTTACGTTAATCAAATCCCAAACATTGATTTCCCCAGCGCGGAGTTTGTTAATCATATCTGGATCTGACGTACCACTTTCCGCACTGACTTTTGCTCCTGTTCGTTTGCGAAAAGGATCTAGAACTTCGTCACTGTTGTAACCTTCCCAGCACAAAATATTCATTTCACTTTCTCGTGCAGCATGGGCGCTACGCAAAATCGTGGGAAAACTGACGACTGTAGCGGCCGCACCACTTGCTTTGAGAAAATCTCTTCTATTAGTCATCCTCTAATCCTCCAATTGGCCATTGATCAAAATTTCGCGTATCTCGTTTCGCAATGATAGGGCTAACAGGCAACCCCCCAAAAACGCCAATGCCGAATAACAGTAACGTCACAACAAAACAGCGAAAAAAATCCGCGTTTAACGGACAGTCGGGCATGCAAAGGTCGCGCCTTCAATATGCCGCCGTTAACTGGATTTTGCACATATCGAAACAAAGCACAATAATAGGAATTCCACGTCCTAGTCTGAAAAATTCGACATTCGAAGCCAAATCTTTATGGTCCTAATTTTTACAGTTGATTTTCTTATAGAATTCGTTCATTCTCCCGTGATATCAGAGTTTTAGGTCAGAGACTTCTGGCTTTTTCTGGATTTTTCCTCAAAAATAGAGTCGGTTCGGTCTGCCTCCCATGGATCTACCTCATCAATCCTCGACGGTTCTCGCGTCTGCTGCTACAGGCGTTGTTGGCCAAATCATAAAAAACGGCGGCGATCCGGAATCAATTTTCAGCACTACTTCGATCCAGCCTGAGGATCTAGGCGACCCGATCAACGAACTTAGCTTGCATCAGTTTTGCCACCTCTTCACAGAGGCGGCAAAACAGACCGCAAATGAGAACTTCGGTCTTCACTTCGGCGCTCAATTCAAGCCCAAACATCTCGGCGCAATCGGCTATGTGGCTCTTAGTTCACCTACGCTCGCTACGGCACTCCGAAAAATGGAGATCTATTTCCCGGCGCACCAACAACTCTCCAGTTTTGGAGTCATCAAGGAGGGCGATATTCTTTGGCTAAGTTACAGAATTAACGATCCAGGGATCGTTGATCGACGACAAGATGCGGAACTGTCCATGGGGATGTTTTTAAATATTTTTCGCCAAGCTCTTGGAGAAAACTGGTCACCGCTTGAGGTTCGATTCGAACACCAAGATCCAGGCCTAAATAAAGAACATGAAAACATTTTTAGTGCGCCTGTCTTGTTTGGGCGACGAACCAATGCAATCGGCTTTCGATTAGTTGATCTGGAATCGAACATGCCCGACCCTGACCCATATTTATACGCAATCGTAGAAAATTTTCTAGAGTCGCGTCAACAAATACACAACAACCCCGAGAAGTTCGCAGATGCTGTGCGAAACCAAATCATGCTCAACTTAAGCACCACTCCGCCTACGCTGATTGAAATTGCCCGCTTGTTTGGCGTTCCAGAAAGTGATTTTCAAAACCAACTTCGCGCACATCAATTGTCATTTAAAACATTATTGCGGGCGGCGAAAGAAGAACTATCGCTTCATTACTTAAACAATCCAGATATCCCGCTGACGGAGATTGCCATGCTGCTTGGCTACTCAGAGCTATCTGCATTCTCTCGCGCATTTAGAAGCTGGACAGGCATGAATCCACAAAAATATCGCCGCATTTATATCACTTCCATTAGTCCAAGAACAACACCACTGTAATTTTCTCTAGAACAATTACGAGTTTAAAGAGAGATTTCAATGTTAAACCCAATAGAGCCAAATGATATTCGCCGTGTCGACGTTGATGGTTATGAGGTCGTTACTTATAGCTACGGGTCCGGAGAAAATATTCTTTTCCTGTTGAACGGGGGCCCAGGGTTACCATGTGATTACCTTCGCGACCCTCATATTTTTCTGGCCGAAGAAGGTTATCGCGTCGTTGCATTCGATCAGCTTGGTTGTGGAAAATCAGATCGACCTGATGAACCTTCTCTATGGAACATCACCAGGTACGTCGAGGAAGTCGAGACCGTCCGTAAAGCATTAGGCTTAGAAAAATTTAATTTGCTTGGCCAATCCTGGGGCGGCTGGCTAAGTATCGAATATGCGCTGACCTATCCCGATGCAATTCAATCTCTTGTGCTTGCTAACACTTGCGGTGATCTACCCCACCTAACTACCGAGTTAAATCGAATGAGAGATGCTCTGGGTAGTGAGACCGTAGCGATGATGCTCCATCACGAGTCCATGGGGACAATCGATCACCCCGAGTATCAAGCGGCAATAACCATATTAAATTACCGACATGTTTGTCGCCTAAAAGAATGGCCGTCATCGCTACTAGCATCGGTTAATGATTGGAACATGGGGCCATACGGGACGATGCAGGGGCCAAACGAATTTCTTTATATTGGAAACTTGAAGGACTGGAACCGAATTCCAGAAATGGCTAGATTGAATATACCAACCCTGATTATCACCGGTACCCACGACGAGATAGGGCCTGCCTGCGCATTGCGGATGCATAACACACTGCCAAACTCTAAAGTTATCGTCTTACCAAACAGCTCTCATGTCCCTTTCTATGAGGAGCCTGACGACTACTTTGCTACGCTTAGGAGCTTTCTTTCTGCCCAGGTAGGCTAAATAATCAAAACTAGGCCCTAATTCAGCTAGTCTCAGCTATTTTGCCCCAGCCTGGCGCCATAAATTACGACTGACGCTCCAGATTCCCTCATGCTGGGACCATTTGCAAGTGCCATGTGCCGGGCTAGCGCACGTAGAAAACCACGCGCCCCAGGTGTGGCACCCTCACCCACGCAACTCCTGTTCCGGGATCGCTGACACCAAGCGCGCCGTGAGGTCGTGCTGGTCGGTGCCGGTGATCTCGACCTCGACCAACTCGCCGGGGACAAGACCCGGCGCATCCGCTATCCGGACCACGCC
>Ga0187827_10005106_pt1 | contig 15694 bp, 15 predicted proteins | sample ETNtaG_39_FD_167969 | JGI IMG/M metagenome (GOLD analysis project Ga0187827, IMG submission 167969) | Marine microbial and viral communities from oxygen minimum zone, Eastern Pacific Ocean - ETNP2014_SV_150_PacBio MetaG (Illumina Assembly) | ecosystem: Environmental > Aquatic > Marine > Hypoxic...
TTAATTTTAGAAATGATAACAAAGATCTAAATATTTCGGAAATTATAAAATGGCCTCTCAATTATGTAAAAAAAATTGTTTTTAGTGTAAAAAACACTGATCAATTGAGAGAGATAATAAATATAAGTTATGATAAAAAATAAAAAAAAATTAACAATAGGAATTCCAACTTTTAAAAGAAATAAATATTTAATAAAATCTCTTAATTGTTTAAAAAACCAAACGTTTAGAAAATTTGATTTATATGTTTCAAATAATTCAACTGATAGAAATGATATTGACAAAATAAACAATATAAAAAAAAAATTTCAAAAAGAAAAATTTTATTTTACAATTTTTCATCAAAAAAAAAACATTAGAGCAATAAAAAATCTTTTTTTTTTGTTAAAAAAATCAAAGTCTAAATATTTTTTGTGGCTATCTGATGATGATGAACTGTCACCCGAAAGTATAAAAATAATGATTGAAGATTTAGAAAAAAATAAAGATGTGGTAACGATGGTGCCTTACTGGGCTCATTTTATAGCACCTAAAAATTATAAATTAATAAAACCATATTTTAGTGATAGTAGATTTACTATAATAAGGGTAATCAAATTTTTATATAAAGGAGATGATGCTTTTTTTTATGGCTTACACAAAGCAAATATCTTAAAAAAATGTAAATACTTTAAATTTTGGAATATTAACAAAAGTATTTTAAATTGGGCCTATCCATTTATATTTCAGTTAATCCTTAAAGGTAAAATTAAATTAGTAAGAAATAAAAAGGCTATTTGGTACAATAGAGAATATACATTAAAACATACTTTACCAAAAAAAAATAAAAAAAATAATAATAATATAAATTTTTTTTATAAAAAAATATTAAAGTATTTAAATTTAATTTATTTATATAATAAGATTATTTATATTAATAAAAAATATATAATTTTATTAATTTTTTTAATTAATTTACCAATTCTCTTATCTTTTAAAACTTTGAATTTTATAATGAAACATTTTAAAATTTAATTTAATTTATGACAAAATATATTTATGCAGTAGGCTTACACAATGAAGGGGGCCTTAATATATTAAATAGATTTTTAAATAAGAATAATTAATATGAAAGCAGTAATTTTAGCCGGTGGAAAAGGTTCAAGACTTGGTTCTTTAACCAAATCAATACCAAAACCTATGGTTAAAATTGGGGGAAAACCGATTCTATGGCACATTCTTAAAATTTTATCTTCAAATGGAATAAAAGATTTTATTATTTGTTTAGGTTATAAAGGATACGTTATAAAAAAATATCTTTCAAATCTTAAAGAAAAATGGAAAATTGATTGTGTTGATACTGGAGTAAATACTTTAACTGCTAGACGAATTTTTTTAATTAAAAATAAAATCAATGAAGATATTTTTTTGATGACTTATGGTGATGGATTAGCAAACATTAATTTAATGAAATTATTAAGGTTACATAATAAAAAAAAAACAATTGCAACAGTTACAGCAGTAGCACCAATACCAAGATTTGGCTCAATTAAGATAAAGAATGATATTGTTACTTCATTCAGTGAAAAAACTGAACAGACAGAAAATCTAATTAACGGAGGGTTTTTTTTATTGAATCGAAGTGTATTTGATTTTATGGATTTAAGTAAAAATGTCATGTGGGAGCAAGAACCTATGAGTAAATTGACTAAAAGAAAACAGTTAGCAGCTTATCACCATAAAGATTTTTGGTGCCCAATGGATACAGAGAGAGACCAAAAATTTCTAAACAAACTTTATTACAAAGGAGCACCCTGGAAAATATGATGGGCTTAAGAATTCCAAATAAAAAATTTTGGAAAAATAAAAAAATTTTTTTAACTGGTCACACAAGTTTTAAAGCATCATGGTTTAAACTTTGGTTAGAAATATTAGGAGCCAAAGTAACTGGCTATTCATTAAATTATCCATCTAATCCAAAATGTTTGTACAAAATTTTTTATAAAGAAAAATTAATTAAAGAATCAATTCTTAATTATAAAAAATTAAAAAAAAAAATAATATTAACTAAACCAAAGATAGTTTTTCATTTTGCTGCTCAATCAATTTTATCTGATGCAAATAAAAAACCTATTGAAAATTATAAAACTAATATAATAGGAACAGCTGGAATTCTAGAAGCTTGTTATTATTCAAAAAATACAAAATTAGTTGTAATTGTGACTACAGATAAGTGTTATGAGGAAAATCCTAAAAAAAAATTTTATGATGAGAAATCAACTTTAGGTGGATCAGAACCCTATAGCGCAAGTAAGGCATGTGCCGAATTAATCTCAAAGTCTTATTTAAATAAATATAAAAAAGTTAATAAAAAAATTATTACTTTAAGGGCTGGAAATGTGATTGGTGGAGGTGATTGGAAAAAAAATAGATTAGTACCAGATATATTTAGAGCAATATTATCCAGATCTAGTCTATTAATTAGAAATCCTAATCACATAAGACCATGGCAGCATGTTTTGGATTGTATAAATGGTTATTTAATAGCAAGTGAATACTCTTATAATAAAAATATCACGTTCAATTCATGGAATTTTGCACCTCCATTAAAAAATCAAATTAAAGTCTTGAAGTTTGTAAATATTTTATTTGAAAGGTTTCAAATTAAAAAAAATAAAATTATTATTAAAAATAAAAATAAATTTTATGAAAGTAGAAAGTTAAATTTAATATCGAATAAAGCCAAAAAAGATTTAAAATGGAATACAGTCTTAAGTCAAAATAAAGTCATTGATTTTATATATGAGTGGTACTCAAATTATCAAAAAAAGAAAAATATGAAAACATTTTCTATATATCAAATAAAAAAATTTTGTAAAATTGCAAGTCTAAATAAATGAAAATCACTTATGGAAAAAATGTTTATGGAAGTGAAGAAATTAACTCTGTGGTTAAACAACTTAAAAAATCTACACAAATGGGCAGATCTGTATTTAGTTTTGAGAAAAAAATTACAAAAATGTTTTCAAAAAAATATGGACTGATGGTCAATTCAGGTTCATCTGCCTTGACGCTTGCAATGAACGTTATGAAATTTAAAAAAAATGATGAGATAATCACCCCATGTTTAAATTTTGGAACAGCACTTTCTTCTATTATTTTATCTAATGCGACCCCTATATTGGTAGATATAGATATTAATACTTTACAGATTAAAGTAGAAGAAATTGAAAATAAGATTACAAAAAAAACTAGAGCTATATTAGTACCTAATCTTATTGGCAATATTCCAGATTTAAAAAGAATTTCTCAGATCGCAAAAAAATATAAACTTAAAGTTATTGAGGACTCAGCAGACACTTTAGGTGCAAAGATTGGAAAGTTTTCAACTGGTCATTTCAGCGATATCTCTATTACTAGTTTTTATGGTTCTCACGTGATTAGTTGTGCTGGTAATGGAGGCATGTTTATGACTGATAATAAAAAAATTTTTGAAAAAGCAAAAATTTTGAGAAGTTGGGGTCGCATGTCATCAATATTAAATGCATCAGAAAATATAAAAAAAAGATTAAATATAAAGTTAAGAGGATATGATTACGATAAAAAGTTCGTTTTTTCAGAAGTTGGTTATAACTTTGAACCATCAGAAATCGGTGCATCTTTTGGGTTAGTTCAATTAAAAAAATTTAAAAAATTCAGCACTATAAGAGAAAGAAATTTTAATAAACATATATTGTTTTTCAAAAAGTTTCCTGAATTATTTATTACTCCCAAGATATTAGAAAGTGTTAATACCAACTTCTTAGCTTATCCAATTATAATTAAAGAAAATAAGTATTTTGACAGAAAAAAACTTCAGATTTATTTAGAGAGAAATAATATTCAGACTAGGCCTATTTTTAGTGGAAACATACTGAGACACCCAGCTTTTGAAAGACTTATTTCTATTAGAAATAGATTAGATTCTTTTAAAAACTCTGATTATATAATGAAAAATGGTATTCTTATTGGTTGTCATCAAGGACTAAGTCCACCAAATTTAGACTATATTCAAAATAAAATATTAAAATTAATAAATAAAAAAAAATAAATATTTGATTCTTTTTAAAAAAAATTTTTTAATAAATACTATTATTGCAGGTCTAGCTTTAAGATTAATCTATTTATTTAACAAAACTGGAGATATTTTTAAAATTAATTTGGGCGGAGACCCATGTCACCATTTTAATATTGCTTATAATATCTCTAAATTTAAAGGACCAAAAACTGATTTTATTTTTTCTTATTGGCATAGACATCAAGAATTACCCGCTCTTACAGATCTTTATATGCCCGGTTTTCATTTTTTTTCAGCCTTTTTTTTGTTTTTTAATGAAAGTTTTCTAACAGCAAGGTTTATATCAATTTTAATTTATCTTTTAAATATAATTTTAACATACCTTATCTGTAATGAATTAAAAAATAAAAACCTCGGAATAATATCAATTTTTTTAATTAGTTTTAATTTTTTTCATATAGAAAATTCAACTGTTTTTATGACTGTTAATTTTTCATCTTTTATAATTCAATCTTTTTTTTATACCTTATTATTAACTTTCAAAAGAGATAATTTTTATTATCTTCTAGGATTCATTACAAGTTATGCATCAATAACATTTGGAGGATGGCAAATATTATTTCTTTTAAGTATTATTAATATAATTAAATTTAATAAAAAAAAATTCTTTAATCTATTATTTAAATTCTTATTAGGTTTTATAATTATTTTTTCTATTTGGTCAATTTATACAAAACAATATTTTGGATCAATTTATTATTCAAATTTTAACTTTTATCCATTTGTAGAAAATTGGGGTGATATGATGAATTCAACTTCTAAACCAAATTTGTCACTAATTTTTCAAAATTTAGATTTAATCCAATATATCAAAAACCATATAGTTTGGTTTTTTGTTCAAATAAAAGATCTTTCACTTTTTACCTTTCCTACATTTATATTTTTATTATCTTTTTTGACTATTCCTTTAATAATTTACGGATCAATTAAATTAAATTTATTTGGTAAATACTTGCTATTTTTTATTTTTTTTTATTTCATTGCAATTTCTTTAGGTAGCAATGCTATGGGTGGAAAATTATGGCCTAGACATTATATGCCATTGCTAGTTCCAATATCAATTTTAATTTCTTCATCTCTTATAAGTTTATATCAAAATAAAAAATTAAACTTTCTATCAAAATATTTTGTAAATTATAAAAACTTAGTTCTAATTTTTGCTTTCATTATTACAACTTTTGGAATATTTTATAAAAAATCTTTTTGGGAGAGAAATTCTGAGCCATTTTATGAATTAGGAAAGAAAATTCAAAAAATAGTGCCATCAAACTCAAGAATAATGTACGCTTCGACTGTACAAGATCTATGGTGTGTAACAAAAAGAGAGATAATAATGGATCCTACTTTTAATCAGACTTATAAACCTGAAAGAGCAAAAGAGGAGATAGAATATTATAAAGTCGAGTATTTATTGTTAGATTTGTCAGAAAACATATATAAAAGAAATCATAATAAATTAGATAAAGTTCTAGAATTTTATGATGGAATTAATCTAGACCTAATTTATAAAGATAAACAAAACCCATTTTACTTATATAAAATAGTTAAATAATGAAAAAAAAAATTTCCATTATAATCCCATTTTATAATGAAAAAGAAAACATACCTCTAATTTTAAATGATTTAAAATTAAAGGTTTTAATTTCAGAAAAATATAATTTTGAGATAATTTTAATGGATAATCATTCCACTGATGGGTCTGACAAAATTGCCAAAGCAGAAATGTCTAAATTTGATGATATTAAATATTTTAGAATGAGTAGAAATTTTGGTTATCAATCTAATATAAAAGCTGGATTTGATTTATGTACAGGTGATGCTGCTGTTCAGCTAGACGCAGATGGTGAAGATGACCCAGCGTTAATTTTAGAATTATTAAAATTATGGGAAGAGGGTAATGATGTAGTTTACGGAATAAGAAAAAAAAGAAAAGAGTTTGTAGTATTAACTTTTATTAGAAACCTTTTTTATAATGTTCTTAATAGATTTTCAGAAATTAATCTTCCAGAAGGAGCAGGAGATTTTAGAATAATAGATAGAAAACTTATAGATTATTTAAAAAAATTCGATGAAAGAAATTTGTATTTAAGAGGTTTGATTTCACATACAGGTTTCAAACAAATAGGTTTTGAGTATGATAGAAAAAAAAGACTAAAAGGAAAATCAAAAATTTCTATAATAAAATACTTTGAAATTGCGCTGTCAGCAATTACTTCTTTCACAAAAGCTCCGCTTTTTATAATTTTCTTTCTTGGTATAATTGTTTTTTCTGTAAGTTTGATTTTAATGATAGCTTATTTGATATTATTTATTTTTGGCAAAATAGATCAGCCTGGTTTTACAACTATAATATTAATTCAATTATTTTTCTCAGGATTAATAATGTTTGTTGTTAGTATTATCTCAATTTATGTAGGTTATATTTTAGATGAAGTAAAAAAAAGACCAACATATATTATTGAGGATGAAGAAAAAAAATAAAATTAACAAAGTTTTGATTACAGGTGCTGATGGATTTGTTGGTAGACATTTAAGAAAAAAACTATTTAAATTTTACAAATTAGAGACACCTTCTAAAAAAAAACTTAATTTAAAAAATAAAAAAAAATTAGAATTATATTTACAGAAAATTAAACCTGATGTAATTATTCATTTAGCATCTTATACAAAATTTCAGAAAAAAAAATATATAGAGAGAAAAAAACAATTAATAAATACTTATCAAACGACTGTTAATTTAGCTGAGAAAGTAAATAAAAATTGTAAATTAATTTTATTTTTTGGTTCCATAGAAGAATATGGAAAAAGCAGGACACCATTCAAGGAAAAATATAAAGCTAAACCAATATCTTACTATGGGAAATACAAACTTAAATCATTCCATAAAGTAGAAAAAATAATGAGACAAAAAAAAATTAACTATATATGGTTAAGACCTTCATTAACATTTGGTGAAAATGATAATAAACAAAGATTTATGGGACATATAATTAATTCAATTAAAGAAAAAAAAATTATAATTATTAGACCAGGTGAACAAAAAAGAGACTATTTACTAGTACATGACTTATGCAATGTAATTTTAGTTTTAGTTAAAAATTACTCAAAAAAATATAGTTGTATTATTAATATTTCAGCTGAAAACTATATTAAATTAAAAAAAATCCCTTTTATAGTTGAAAAAATTTTAAAAAAAAAAATAAAATTTAATATTTTGACTCGAAATAATAAAAACTTAGATTTACTAAATTCCAACAAAAAACTTTTAAAAATCTTTCCAAACCTAAAATTTCATACTTTTTATGAAGGTTTAAAAAAGACACTTATTAAAGAGAACTTAAATGGATAGTTTATTAATTAATATTTGTTTTTTTTTAGATAGTTCTCGCAAAGATAAGTGTAATGAATTTATAAATGAGTTTTTAGAAATATTTATTTTTATAGTTAATTCTCAACTTATTTTTTTAATTTTTTTTTTAATTATATTTTTTGTTTATAAAATTATCTTCATAAATAACAGAGAAAATAATGATAAAATTATTTTCTCTTCAGGAATCTTTTTTTTATATATTTTTATAATTTTAAATTTTAGAACTAATATTCCTTGGGTTGATGATTGGAAATGGATAGAAAATTTACAATTAAATAGATTAAGCACAATAGAATGGTTATTTGAACCAGCAAACATTCATAATATTTTTTTTATTAAACTAGTTTTTCTTTTTATTGATAAATTCTTAAATCTTAATTTTGAAATTTTTTCGTTTCTGTCAATTCTAATTCTTTTTATAATATCACTAATTGTTCTTAATAAAGAAAAAAACTTAGAAAAAATTTATCTAATTTTAATAGTGTTATTAATTTTCTCAGGAAAACAATTTGCAAATATTAGTCAAGCCTCTAACATTGCTTGGTCAGTATGTTTTTTTTATATTGTTTCTTTCAGATATTTAATTATTAAAAATCAAATTTTGTCGTCTCTTTTAATATTAATTGCACCTTCCACATTTGGTTTGGGATATTTGATACCAATGTATGTAATTTTTTTAATATATTTTAGTCAACTAAGTAAAATTATAAAAATTAATTATTTAATAATTTCTATATTTAGTATTTTTGTTTCCATCTATATGCCACAAATTTTTTTTCCAGATATAATAGCATCTAATACTAATTTAAATTTTGTTAGTATTTTTTCAAACTATAAATTTTACTTAACTTTTTTTGGAGTTTTATCCAATGTTTATTTACCCTGGATAAATGGATTTGCATATTTAGGTTTTATTATTGGTTTAATACAAATTATAATAATCTTAACTTACTTATTAAAGAGCTATAATAAGATAGGAATTCAGGCTTTTAAGAATTTTTTTAACGAAAATTATTTTATAATTGTTGGAATTATTTTTGCATTAATTGTATCTATTACTAGGGCTGATGCCCAAACAATTGTTGCTGCCAGATATTCAGTTGGTTCAATTATATTTCAAATTGGTTTTTGGATATATTTTTCAAAAAATCAAATTTATATAAAATCTTCTAATAGAATATTAATTAAATTATTAATTTTATACGTTTTTTTATCTGGAATATTTTTTCCATATCAAGGAATTCACTGGCAAGCAAAAAGATCTTTTGAAAATAATAAAGTAATGAGTTGTTTTAGAGATAATTCTCCATTTGATCTCTGTGCTGAAAATTCTTATCAGATATTATTTTACAATGGGAAATGGTATAAATATGAGGATTTTGTATTTCAGCTAAAAGTTTTGAGAGAAAACAAGAAGTCATTTTTAAATTATTAATGAAAAAAAAAGTATGCATAATTGGTTTTAACTATTCATATAGCGTACTTTTAAAGTCTTTTAATATTTCAAAAAAATTTAATGTAACTGGTATTGCAGGTAAAAAATCTAGAAAGATTAGTTCATCAAATTCTTTTAAATATTATACATCTTGGAAAAAAATGATTATGGAGCAAAAACCAGAAATTATAGCGATTGGAATACCTCCTAGAGAACAAGAAAAAATATTACCATATTTGTTAAAAAATAAAATTAATTTTATTTGTGAAAAGCCAATTACAAATAATTTAAAAAAATTAAATTTTTTTGTTAAATTATCAAAACTAAATAATAATATTAAATTAATAGACTTAAATTTTATAACTATTCCTGCAATTCAAAAATTTAAAAAATTATTAAGAAAGGAGAAATTAAATGGTGATACAAAAATAACTATTGATTGGTATTTTAAACCAAAATCTTTAAATAATAAATTATCATGGAAAAATAGCGAAAAAAAAATTGGAGGAGAATTAAATAATTTTTTCTTTCAATTAATCTCTGTTGTGTATTATTTATTTGGAAATTTAAAAATTAAAATTATTAATAAAAAAAATCATTATTATAATTTCGTATTTAAGTCTAAAAAGATCTCTTTAGATGTAAATTTTTTTAGCAGAAGCAAAACAAATTTGTTTAAGATACAATTTCAAAATAAATTTAAATCAATTTCTCTAATCAATAAAAGTAAAGATTATCATAATAATTTTTATATTAATTTAAATGGAAAAAAAATATACAAAAAAAATTTTCCATCTTCAAAAGGAAGAATTTTTGCTTCAAAAATGATTTTAGATATTTTTTTAAATAAAAATAAAAATTTAAAAAAATATTTAGTTTTTCAAAGGGGTTTAGATATTCAAAAAAAAATAATTAATTTATGATGATCATAAAAAAAAATATCGATATTATCATTCCTGTTTATAATGAAGGAGAATTGATTTTAGAAACCATAAATTCTATAAATCAAAATTTTAAGTTAAGTTGTAATATTATAATATGTTATGATTTTGATGAAGATGATACTTTAAAGGTAATTAATAATAGTAATTTAAATAAAGAGAATATTATATTTCTAAAAAATAAACTTAAAGGAGCTCATGGAGCTGTAATGACAGGTATTAGAGAAAGTAAATCAGAATTTGTTCTTGTTATACCGGCAGATGATAATTACAATACTTTAAATTTGATGAATATGTATAATGTTTTAAAAAATGATGGAATTGATGTTTTATGTCCTGATAGATTTATTGAACCTGGTTCAATAGTTAACGGACCTTTTATTAAATTTTTAATAGTAAGAATTGTAAATTATAGTTTGTATTATTTGGCCAATATCCAAACTAAGGATAGCACAAATGGTTTTCGTTTTTTTTCCAGAAGAGTAATTGATAATATAAAAATAGAGTCTAATACTGGATTTACTTACAGCTTAGAATATTTATTAAAATCTATAGAAAAAGGCTACAAAATTGGACGTTTCCCAGCTAAATGGGTGGAAAGAAAAAAAGGTCAAAGTCGTTTCAAAATTTTAAAGTGGTCGTTTGATTATTTGTATTGGTACTTCTATGCTTTTAAAATAAAAATTTTTAAAAAATGAAAAATAATAAAATATCAGTGGTGGGTGGAGCAGGACATATAGGCTTGCCTTTGAGTATTGTTTTTGCAAACAAAGGTTTTGATGTAGCAGTTATAGATAAAAATTTAGAAGCAATGGAAATGGCAAAAAAAGGTATAATGCCATTTAAAGAAAAAGATGGAACAAAAAATCTAAAAAAAGCTCTAAAAAAAAAAATAAAATTTTATAACAAACCCTCAAACTTTATTTCAAATTCAACAGTTGTTATAACCGTAGGTACACCTGTAGATAATTTCTTAAATCCAGATATGGGCCAAATTAAAGATTGTATAGATACATTAATACCTTATCTTAAAAAAAATCAATTAATTATATTAAGATCAACAGTTTATCCTGGAACATCAAGTTGGTTATACAAATATCTCTTAAAGAAAAAAAAATGCGATATAGCCTTTTGTCACGAAAGAGTTATTCAAGGATATACATTTGATGAAATTGAAAAATTACCTCAAATTATTGCTGCTAATTCAAAAAAAGCAGAAAAAAGAGCAACTGATATTTTTAGTAAAATTTCTAAAAAAATTGTTTATTCATCTTTAAAAGAAGCTGAATTTTCAAAATTATTTTCTAACGCATTTAGATACACCCAATTTGCAATTGCTAACGAATTTTATATGTTAGCAGATAAAGCTGGACTTGATTTTAATAAAATTAGAAAAATTACCAAGGACGGTTATCCTAGAGCAGAATCTATGCCATCAGCAGGATTTGCAGCTGGTCCGTGTCTACTAAAAGATACTATGCAACTTTTATCATTTTCAAGGAATAATTTTAGTTTGGGTAATAGCTCTATGTTGGTAAATGAAGGATTAGTTTTATACCTTATAGATAAGTTGGAAAAAAAATATAATTTAAAGACAAAAAAAGTTGGATTACTTGGAATGGCTTTTAAAGCTGAGTCTGACGATACAAGATCTTCTTTAAGTTACAAAATGAAAAAATTTTTGTCTACAAAAGTTAAAAAAATAATTTGTACCGATCCATTTGTAAAAACTGATAAAAATTTATCAAGTCTAGAAAATACAATAAAAGAATCTGATATTTTAATTCTATGTGTTCCACATAAAAAATATAAAAAACTTAATATTAAAAATAAAGAAGTTATAGATATTTGGGGTTATATCTAAAATAATGAAAAAAATATTAGTGACTGGAGGCACAGGGTTTATTGGAGCTGCGATTAGTAATTATTTTAGTAAAAAAGGTTATAGTGTCACAGTATTGGATAATAACTCAAGAGGAAAATTAAAAAGAATTAAAAAAGATAAAAAAATAAAATTTATATATGGAGACATAACTAAATATGATGATGTATTTAAAGCTTTAAAAGGCCAGGATTGTATTTTTCATCTAGCAGCAATAAACGGAACAAAATTTTTTTATGAAAAACCAGATAAAGTCTTAGATGTTTCTTGCAAAGGTATAATTAACGTTATAGATGCTGCGAAAAAATTAAAAATTAAAAATATTTTTTTAGCATCTAGTTCTGAAGTATATCATTTACCTAAAAAAATACCAACCGAAGAGTCTGAATCTATTAAAATTCCAGACATTCTTAATCCTCGGTACTCTTATGCAGGTGGCAAGATTTTAACAGAGTTAATAGGAATTAATAACGCCAAATTTTTCAAAAAAATGATTATTTTTAGACCTCACAATGTTTATGGAAGTGATATGGGGCAAGAGCATGTAATACCTGAACTAATCAAAAAAATAAAAAAAGCAAAAAACAATATAAAGATGAAAGGTTCTGGTTTACAGACGAGATCATTTATTTTTATCGATGACTTTGTTGAAGCATTCTACTTAATTTTTAAAAAAGGAAAGCATTTAAATATATACAATATTGGTACTCAAGAACAAATAAAAATTATAGAATTAGCCAAGACAATAATAAAAATTTTTAAAAAAAAAATATCTATTAAAAAAGAGCAAATTGCTAAAGGTGGAACGCAGCACCGTACCCCAAGTATAAATAAAATAAAAAAATTAGGCTTTAAAAAAAAATTCAACATAATACAAGGCTTAAATAAAATTATTCACTAAAATGAAAAACTTTAAGTATATCAATTCTTGCCAGGTTTCTGGTTCTAAAAATTTAAAAAAGATAGTTTCATTAGGAAATATTCCTTTTGTAAATGATACTCATAAAATTGGCTCAAATGATATAATGACCATTTCAGCACCGCTAGAATTACATTATTGTCCCAAATCAAAACTTGTTCAACTAAATATCGAAGTAGATAAAAAGATTCTTTTTCCAAAGTCATACCCTTACACAAGTAGTACAACTAAAATATTAAGAGATAATTTTTCACAATTAAGAAAGCAAGTAGATAAAAACAACTTTTTAAAAAAAAATGATTTAATAATAGATATAGGATCTAATGATGGAAATTTATTAAGTAACTTTAATGACGAATACAGAGTTTTAGGTGTTACACCTGAAAATGTAGGAAAAATTGCAATCAAAAGAGGCATCCCTACTATAATTGATTATTTTGATAATTCTGTAGTCAAAAAAATCAATAAAAAATATGGAAAAGCTAAAGTAATTACGGCTACAAATGTTTTTGCACATATTACAGAGGTTAAAAAATTAATCAAAAATATTAAAAAATGTTTAGTTCACAACGGTGTATTTATTTCAGAATCTCATTATCTATTGCCTTTAATTGAAACAAATCAATATGATACTATTTACCATGAACATTTAAGATATTATTCTTTAACATCTTTAAATTATCTTCTTTCAAAATATCAGCTTGAAATATTTAAAGCTGAAAGAATTGATACACATGGTGGATCAATTCGAGTTTATGCAGCTAGGAAAAATATATATAAGATTGATTCATCTGTAAAAAAGATAAAAAAAATTGAAAAAAATTTAGAAAAAAAATTATTTGATTTTAAAGATAGAATTTTAGATTCTAAAATAAAATTTTATAATTTATTGAGCCGTTTATATAAAAATAAAAAAAACTTAAAAATTGCAGGTATTAGTGCTCCATCAAGATCCACAACCCTTATAAACTATCTAGGGTTAGACGAAAATATAATCGAATATATATTTGAAATAAAAGGATCAAAAAAGATTGGAATGTATTTACCGGGTACAAAAATTAAAATTGTAGAAGAAAAAATTCAAAATTTAAAAAAATATAATTATTTATTAATTTTTTCATGGCATATTAAAAAAGATCTTATAAAAGTATTAAGAAAAAAAGGTTATAATGGAAAGTTCATAATTCCTCTTCCAAAACCGAGAATAATATGAAAAAAAAAATTTTAATTGTTGGTGGAGCAGGTTACGTCGGTGGTGTAATTGTTGATTTGCTGCTGTTAAAAAAAAAATATGAGGTCACAGTGTTTGATAATCTTTTATATGAGAATAGTTATAGAAAAGATTGTAATTTTATAAACGGCGATATACGAGATAAAAAATTTTATAAATCTAACTTAAATAAATATGATGCGATTGTTTGGCTGGCTGCACTAGTTGGAGATGGTGCTTGCGCTATAAATCCAGAGTTAACAGACAAAATTAATTTTCAGACACTAAATAAATTATGTAAAATTTATAAAAAAAGGATAATATTTATATCAACTTGCTCAGTTTATGGAGCTCAAAATGGAAAATTAGATGAAAATTCTACTGTTAATCCACTTTCTCATTATGCAAGTTCAAAATTAAAGTGTGAAAATATTCTGAAAAATAAAAATTCTATCATATTTAGATTGGGTACCTTGTTTGGAGTAAGTGATAACTATTCCAGAATAAGAATGGATCTAGTTGTTAATACTTTGAGTGCAAAAGCTTTTTTTGAAAAAAAGATGTCAGTATTTGGTGGAGAACAATATAGACCTTTATTGCATGTTAAAGATGTTGCTAGAGCTATTGAAATTGCAATAAGATCAAATAAAAAAGGAATATTTAATTTGTCTTATAAAAATATGAAGATTATAGATATTGCAAAAGAAATACAGAAATATTTTAAAAATACAAAAATTATCAAAACAAAAATAAAGTTTCAAGACGCAAGAAATTATAAGGTTAATAATAATAAAGCAACCAAAGAACTTTCATTTAAAGCAATATATAATTTGAAATATGGTATCTTGGAATTAAAAAAACTTTTATTGGAAAAAAGAATTAAAAATTTTAATGATCCAAGATATACCAACCAAAAATATTTAGAAATATTTAAAGAAAAAATTTAAAAATGGAACCAAAATTAATTAAAGGAAACAGGATATATGATAACAGAGGCTCTCTAAGATTTAGTAATGAACTTAATTTTAAAAATATTAAAAGATTTTATATCGTTCATAATTATAATAAAAATTTTATTAGAGCCTGGCATGGTCATTTAAAAGAAGAAAAGTATATTGGCTGTATTAAAGGAACGTTTCAAGTTTCAGCTGTAAAAATTGACAATATAAAAAAACCTAATAAGAAAAATAAAATATTTAATTTTTTCTTAAATAAGAGTGATAGTAATTTTCTACATATACCAAAAGGGTTTGCTAATGGTTCAATGTCTCTAGAAGAAAATTCTGAACTTTTGATATTTTCGACTTTATCAATAAAAGAAAGCCTTAACGATGACATTAGATATAAGGCAAAATACTGGAATCCTTGGAATATAGAATATAGATGAAGCCAAATATAATTATTCTGGGCTCCCATGGAATGCTTGGCTGGCAAGTATTAAATCAATTTAAAAATACTAAATATAATCTTAAATGCCAAGTAAGAAATAAAAAAAGTCAAATAAGTTTAATTAAAAAATTAAACCTAAATAAGAAAGTTAAGTTTTTTTATTTTGATATTGAAAAAGATAAAATTGATACTCTATTTAAAAAAATTTCTAATAAAGATGTAATTATAAATTGTATTGGAAAAATTAAACCATTCATTAATGAAAACGATTTAAATCAAATTCAAACAGCCATAAATGTAAATAGTCTATTTCCAATTGAATTATCAAAAATAATTAAAAATAAAAAAAATAAAATTTATCAAATTGCTACAGATTGCGTCTATAGTGGCGAAAGCGGTAATTATAATGAAATGTCAAAACATGATGCTTTAGACGTATATGGAAAAACAAA
>Ga0187827_10005107_pt1 | contig 15693 bp, 10 predicted proteins | sample ETNtaG_39_FD_167969 | JGI IMG/M metagenome (GOLD analysis project Ga0187827, IMG submission 167969) | Marine microbial and viral communities from oxygen minimum zone, Eastern Pacific Ocean - ETNP2014_SV_150_PacBio MetaG (Illumina Assembly) | ecosystem: Environmental > Aquatic > Marine > Hypoxic...
TACTGTCTGGAATATTATCGGCAACACCGGTAATAATCATTCCCCCGTAGCTGTGACCCATTAAAATAATGTCTGAAATATTTTTTTCAGTGATGTAGTCAACAATAGACTGAATCGCTTCTTCAAGCCCTACAGACTTGGAGTCGCCTGGCCTATTTCCAGCAACAGTGGGAAGAAAAACATTGTGACCTGATGACCTAATAGATGAAGCCGTATCTTCAAGTAGATCGCCAGTGTGCCATGCGCCATGAACAAGAATATAATTAGCCATTTCTCACCAATACTTTTTTATACGCTTGGCCGATAATTTTATTGACGTTTTTTTCTCCCAATTGGATATAGGCCATGTGCAGACCTCCATAAAATGGATCGGCGAACATTTTCATTAACTCGTCCTGAGTCATGCCCATATCCCGAAATTCTTCAGACATCACCTGTGCCTGATGAACTATATTGCCACCAGGGATCTCCATTACTTTCATTTCAAATGGATCTTCTTTGTCAAAGTCTTTTACCATTCGTCCCACTCCTCTCCTCCAGCTGTTGTCAGGTTTCCAGCTAAGTAATCCTCCATGAATTCATTTTCATTAGCTGGAGTAAAACCAGTTTTAACAACATCTAATTTTCCTTTTCCTTTCAGTCCACCTTTCTCAGCAAATGTAATTTTTACCAAGGTCTCTTTCGGGACCGTGTTTATGGCGTGGTTGTCCGCTTCGTATCCAAATAAAAATCCCATTTTTGCTTTGGCTTTGTGAAATAAACTATCCAGCTGCATCATGGGCATCTGCCAGCCATATGTCACGGATTGATGAGATCCATAGCGATAGCTTGCCTGGTATCCCGTATCTTTAGATTGTGCCCGACCATCCGGTCGCGTTTCATGGGCCAAAACAGATTTTTCTGTAGACATCCATGCACCATGCTTTATCATGATAACATGATATGGATAGGAGGGGTTGTAGCGACAGCGCACCTTCAATCTCGCTACTTTATAAAAAGGATCTTTTACATCAAAATTCCGATAGGGGCGGTTTTGCGGGTCCGCATCCACATAGACATAATCACCATCTTCAATGCCTAAATCTTTGGCCGCATCAGAGTTCATATACATAGTGTGTTCTCCCACACCTGGCTGACGTTTGTCCTGTCGATATGGGTCGCCAAATGGATTGCTCCATATAAAATGCCAATCTGTTGTCGCCCAACTTGAATGGGTTGTATGGCGAGATTTTGGCGTCAAACAGTAAAAAGAAAACCCATCTTCCCACAAAAAGTTTTTGGTTTTTTTCACCTTCTTCCATGGCATTTTCACGTTCCTGACTTGCCGCTCTTCAGCCGATGTGGCATCCAATGGGATTCCATAATCTTCAGGCTGAATAAGTGGGTTGTTCGAAACAATTACATTTGGGAGATACGGAGTTGCCTCTGGTCCTTCCCGATGAACGATGAAGTTTTCTCCATATTCGATAACCTCTGGTTCATCGTTATAAGCCTGCAATCTACCTGTGGGAGTAAAAAAGGGCGTACTCTCCTTGATCTGTTCATAGAAAGGGATCCGCGGATAGGTCCTGAAAAGCATAAGCGCAGAGCCTGGCTCGCCATATTTCCCATCCATGATATCCTTTGTAGTATATCCGTGCGTTGTATTACTACCATCTAACAAGCGATCTATATAAACATCAGTTTTTCCTTCTAACACAAATTTCCAGTATTTCTCAAAACGTTTATCTTTTAGAATTTTTCCCAACTTCTTTGCAACACTCGCCCATATCATTACATCATCCTTTGAATCGAAAACAGGTTTTAGACCTCCATTCCAGATTTGTAAAAATGGATTGGAACATGAACCGGTCAACTCATAGGTTTGCTGTTCTGCCCAACTGTTAGCGGGTAAAACAATATCCGCATATTCGCAGGTAGCTGTCATTTCAATATCCTGGCTAATGATCATTTCCACACCGGGGTTTGTATTTTTCACCATTTCATAATGGTATTTAGCGTTGTTCAATAAATTTACATTGTTGTGCCAAATGGCTTTGGTCGGTGTGGGCATGTGTGTTTCACCAGTAAAGGATTTATTGCCATATTTTGGCGTGTCCACCAACAAAGGGAAATCGCCTACATTCCAATAGGATGGTTCTTCTCCACGGGCATACCCTTTAATTTTTAATTCTTTTGCTCCGGCCTTGGGATCTAGATTTGGTTCAAATGGGTCTTCTGCCACCCAACCTTTGAAACCGGGGCCAACTTTATCCGATCCCTGAAATAGACCCGCTTTATAATTTCCTGCCCAGGTATGGCATCCAGCACCTTTTTTTCCTATGTTTCCAGTTAAAATAATGGGCAAATAACATGCACGGTTATTCTCTACTGCATGAAACCAATGGTTCAATCCTTCACCAATGTGAATTGTCGCTGGTTTTATCGTGGCAAGATCTTCAGCTAATTGCTGGATTAATTCCCTATTGGAATGTGTTATTGCAACCACTGTATCCAGATCGTAATCTTTTAGATGGATATATTTATAAGCCCAGAAGAGGGTGCACACTTCAATTTCATTTCCATTAACGTCTTCCACTGTTCCATTCCAATCCAGTTCAGGATCAATCTTTTTCTTTGTTAAGAGGTCCCCTACATCATCCCGGGTTAGTGATTTAACAGAATTAGATGTCTTATCAAAAATAGTAAAATCACCAATCTTGTCATAATCTTTTTTCTTTAATCCGTGGATCGTATAACTTGGTCCATCTTTAGCTAGCTGGTTTTTATAGTCTTTAATAAAATCTTCCGGCTTCAGGCGTTTCAGGGTGTCTTTTCTTATTAACAATGGAAAATCAGTAAATTCCTTTAGAAATTTTTCATCATGCCAACTCTTGTCAATAATGATCTTTGAAATACCAAGGAGCAATGCAGTATCGGTATTCGGGCGAATGGTGAGCCAGTAGTCTGCTTTGGAAGAAGATGCTCCATATTCCGGAGAAATATTAACAAGCTTTCCACCACGCTCCATTACTTCCGCTGCAAAATGATTATCCGCTCGTTTGTTTTCTACCAAGTTTTTCCCAATTGAAACCAGCAATTTGCTGTAACGCATTTCGTTCATATCAACATCAGATGCTTGTAGCCCGTGAACAAAAGGAAAACCAGGCGCTTGATCCCCGTGCCAGGTATAATTAGACCAGTTTCTGCCCGCTTTTGCATCTTTTCGGCTTACACCACGAACATGATGATCCACCAAAGCCAAGGTATTGCTAAACCTATAAGCACCATATTTTCCGATCACACCTAGAAGTCCCATACCACCACGAAGTTTGATGGTTCGGGTTCCGGCACCTTCCCAGTGAGTAAGCATTTCTTCAGGATATCCCTGTTCTAACAAGCGCTTTTTACCTATATCACCGCTATAGGTTTCAGAAATATTAATAAGACCATTTGCTATATAATTTTCAATCTTATTCCAGGATATTTTGACCAAGGTATCGGTTCCACGGGAATTGAATTTGTATTTATCACGGTTTGCAGGGGTAAGATAAGGGAAACCATCATCTGCCCACTCTTTCCATCCCTTTCTAACCAGCGGATATTTCAAGCGGTAACTGCCATAAATACGACGGTGAAAGGTAAATCCGTTCGAACAACCACGGGGATTCCAGGCATGGGTAGATTGATTTCCGTAAAGATCTTTAATCTTGTGAGAATCATAATTTTGTTCTGTCCGAATCATAACTCCATTTCGATTAAAGCCCCTCATCCGACATTCATGGGTGCAGTTTGGTGAACAGATAAAAGTAAAGCTATCATCACACTTATATTGATTACGATATATCTTTTCCCATCCCCGATTGGGATAGTGGGTCAAGGGATTGTCAATATTAGGTATCCCTTTCAAAAAATATGTACTGCCAGGCATAGACCACAGCAGGCCAGCACCCCCTAACCCCATCGTACCAACCTTTAAAAAATCTCGTCGGCTAATTCCTTTACCTGGTCTCTGGTTCCCTGAACTGACATTATTGTTTTTTAAATGGTCTTCTTTCACAAAAAATCTCCTAATTCTTGAGCTCTAATTCATACCATGTCGACACCATCTTTTGTCCATTTCGATCATTTTCGCTACCATCCCAAATGGCAAAAGCAATGGGAATGGATTCACCTTTTTTAATTTTCACTTTTCGTTTGGAATCAGACTTTAACTTTCGAACAAACACCACCTTCCACTTTTGCCCATCCCAAACGCCGCTACCCATTACCTTTTGAGAACTATGAGGCAGGGGTGTCACAGTTTGTGGACCCACAGCAGTCACATTTTCCACTGGAGATGATTTTCCAGCTTCAGAATTAATATTTCCAGCATCTCTTCCGGATAGATAGGCAATATCATTCATTAAAGCAGGATAGCTATCAACATCAGAATCGCTCACCCGATTGGCATACGCTAGCTCGATATCAGAATTAGTTTTTTCATTTGACCGAAACTGCCATTCTGCTTTCCAAAACCATATATCTGTGGGATGCTCCTCTGATCCCATCCCATGAAACCCTTTGGTCCCATCTATAGAAAATTGAATTGCTGCCCCATCTTGAAAATTCTGCACACGATACAGGCTCTCCTCTGATGTTATATCTTTCCACTCTAATTTAATGGCAATGTATTTTGAATTATAGACCGCCTGTACGTCCACCATTTGGTAATTTACATTATCACTTTGCCATAACCGCGAGATTGGTATAGAATAAGAATTCGTTTTATTCCACAGATCTGAGGAGGCATTCAATAATTTATCCGATTTAGTAAACCAGCTCACAGGTAGGGCAGATATTTTGCCGTCTTCAGGAGATCTTATTGTTTTCACAGAAATCTCTGTCTCTAAACTTTTCACATAGTGTACCAGAGACCAGGCAAGTTTATTTTCATCCTTTTTGGGTTTTCCCAATAATTCTGATAGATTACCATAGGCAGGCATGGGGGTGCCGTCCATCCCGCCAACAAACCGTAAATAGAGATTCTGGGGCTGGCCTCCTCCTAAATAAACACCAGATGTGAAGTCTTTTGGAATTATGGGGTAGCCCCGCGAATCCACCAATACTTTTGATGAAGGGCCATCACCTTTTCCTGTTTCACCATGACATTTGTTACACCCTATATCGGTGTAAATTGATTTTCCCAATTTCAATAATTCATCGGTTCGGGAGATTTCATCAGGGACTTGAATTTGAACTGCATTGATGTTGTTAATATTGGCCAAAACTTTTACATAACTAACAATATCTTGCAATTCATGAGGATTTAAAAAATGAAAGGACGGCATAGCGGTCCCAGGCATCCCATTTTTAATAGAAGCAATTAAATCATTATCCGTTGGAGGATTGCCCGCCGGAGTACTCCGGATCTTGAATAAACCACTTGTCAAATCTCTGGGCTTGGGGTACAAAAGATAGGATAATTCACCATCTCCTTTTCCATCCTGCCCATGGCAGGAAAGACAATATTTATTATAGTTCTGCTCTCCTGACATATTTTGACCAAATAGAGAACATACTATTGTTATATTCAAGATTGTCCAAATTAAAGTAAATTTTATTGAATACTTATTCATCATAACTTTCCTCATATATCGATATCACTGTCTATTAATATTTACCTTATTATTCAGTTCTAAATATTACCAGAAAGAGAGTCAACAGGATTGCATGTTCGCATGTTTTTAATAATAATTTTTCCATAAATATATCTATTATAGGATAATAGGACCTCATTGTCTTGTAGTAAGTTATAATAAGATTTCAATTAATAATTATTAAAAATAGTAAAATAAACTATTAGCAGTGCTAATACCTATAAAAGACTCAAGACCAACTTTTAATATAATTAAAATATTTTGTGATATAGCGAAAAGGGTATAGTATGTCAGATTTATGAGTAGAATACAAAACTCATAATTTTTTCTAATCTTTGATACATTTCAATTCACTACGCTCATTGGAAAATAGTGTACGGAGTTGTAATTTTTTGATTACAGATTTAGCCAATTATGTCAAATCCATCTGACCATAGTTTTATGTTTACTTTATTATTAACGAAAAGTTAAAATGAGATTGATTTCAGTTCTATTTTTCATTCTTCTGACTGTCCCACCCATTTTTTCGATAACTGGCTATATCCGCTATGCTGAAACATCATGGTGTATGGACGACTGTTCCATATACTATCTTGAAGATGAATATGGTGAATTTTTTTCCTGGATCACACATTTGGAAGATATTGATATGCTTGATCCTTATATTGACCGCTTTGTTGAGCTTGAAGGTCCAGAGGTGTGGTGTGTTGAATGTGAGGCAATTGATGTAACCACCATTGAAATTTCAGATGACTGTGAGTTCCCCGCTGAGTGTATGGCAGATCCCTGTACCATAGAATCCTGTCCTGAATTCCCTGAAGCAGAATGTATTGCCAATTATTGTGAGGGCTGCTGGGCGGATTTTTATCTGGATGGCGAATGGATGGATTGCAACGTCCAAACCGGCTGTATTGATTTAACCGAAATTGATTTTGGTGACTGTGATATGGTATTAGGTGTTGGCTGGGTTAGTGACAATTGTGAATATATTTCAGGCTGTGATGAGGTGGCAGACGGAATCGATTACTCAAATGCTTTTTTTGATTCAATGGATGAGTGTTTTGAGGTCTGCGAGAACTCGCCACCATCTGAAACTGTTAGTTATAGCATTCAATCAGGATGGAATCTGGTTGGATTACCACTGGGAGTAAATAATTCATCCTACCAAATTCTGTTCCCCAGTGCCATAGAGGGGACACTTTATTCTTTTGAAATCGGATACAATTTGGAGGAATTTTTGAATCCGGGAACAGGATACTGGCTTCGGTTTCCCTCTCCAAGTGCACCAGAAATATCAGGAAATGCAATTTTAGAGATGACCATCCCACTGTCCCAGGGCTGGAATCTCATGTCCGGCATATGCCAACCCTTTGATATAACCAACATTTATGATCCAAATAATATCATCGTAGAAGGTACCTTCTACGGTTTTGAAAACGGATATGCTGAGGTCTCCCAATTAATCCCAGGTAAAAGCTATTGGGTTCGGACAGCTCAATCGGGGGTCATTATAATTAATGAATAGAAAACAGTCTGTTCAATTATAATTCGATATCTGATCTCTTATCATAAGTCATATAAATATCAAATGATACAATTTCGGTAGGTCATTTTTCTGTGAAGATACTCCTCCTGGAACCCTACTGTACCGGTTCCCACCGTTCGTGGGCTAAAGGCTATAAAAAACACAGTAAGCATAACATAACCATCCTGTCCCTTCCCGGAAGATTCTGGAAATGGCGAATGCATGGAGGCGCGGTTACCCTAGCCAAGGAATTTTTAAAACTGCAGGAGTCTTTTGATCTTATTTTGGCAACAGATATGTTGGATCTAACAACATTTTTATCATTAACGCGAAGACAAACTTCCGACGTCCCCACAGCTATTTATTTTCATGAAAATCAATTGTCATATCCCTGGTCTCCTGATGACCGTGATATATTAGAAAAAAGGGATAAACACTACGGTTTTATAAATTTTACTTCTGCCCTAACTGCTGACCGAGTTTATTTTAATTCCGAATATCATCGTTCTTCTTTTCTGTCCGAGTTGCCTAATTTATTAAAACATTTTCCAGATTATAATGAATTGGATTCTATCAAAAATATTGAATCCAACAGTTCGGTTCTTTACCTTGGGATGGACCTGAAGCGACTTGACCAACATCAATCAAAAAAAAATGAATCTCCAGTCATTTTATGGAATCACCGCTGGGAATACGACAAAAATCCGAAATCGTTTTTTAACCTACTCACCACATTGATGGAAAATGGATATGATTTCAAGGTTGTTATTTTAGGTGAAAATTTTTCTAAATCTCCAAAGGAATTTCAGGAAAACATAGAAAAACTGGGTGATAGAATCGTTTATTCAGGTTTTGCTGAATCATTTGAGGAGTATGCCTATTGGCTCTGGAAATCTGATCTTCTTCCGGTAACAAATATTCAGGATTTCTTTGGGGCAAGCATCATGGAAGCGGTGTACTGTGGTTGTCACCCGATTCTACCGGTAAGGCTCACTTATCCTGAGTTTTTCCCCTCTGAATATCTTTATCATGATGAGAAAGAACTATATGAAAAAACTGTGTCTGCTCTATCTCAAGTGCAATCAATCAGAGAGGAATCTCTTCGCAATACCGCCGCTGAATATGACTGGGGAATCATGGCATCGAAATATGATTCTATTTTCAATAGCTCTATAAATAAACCAATTGAATAAGCTTTTTCTCATACAAATTATCCTTTTAGGAATTTTACCGTTTTTCAGTTGTGTTAATATAGAATCTCGTGCACCATTAATTTCATTTGAAAACTGGGAGTTTAGACAGGCAGGAACCAAAACGTGGTACCCTGCAGAGGTACCGGGACATGTTCACACTGATTTAATGAAAAATGGATTGATTCCTGATCCGTTTATCGGAACAAACGAATTGGAGGTACAGTGGGTTGAAAATGAAGATTGGGAGTACCTTTCACATTTTCAAATTAATCAATCACAGCTCCACCATGATCGCATTGATCTCACATTTGAAGGACTGGATACCTATGCTGATATTGTTCTAAATGACTCTCTGATTCTTAAAACTGATAATATGTATATCCCTTGGTCGGTGGATGTAAAAAAATATTTAAGGATGGGTGAAAATGTTTTGCAGGTCTATTTTCACTCTCCCGTTTTGTGGGGACAGAAAAAACTGAATATACACCCTCATCTCATCCCCGCATCCAATGAAGCAAAACCTGTAGGACAACAAACCTCCGTTTTTACCAGGAAAGCACAATATCATTATGGATGGGATTGGGGGCCACGGCTGGTTACGTCCGGCATTTGGAGACCGGTAACTTTAGAAGTTTGGAATGGCGCTAAAATTAATGATATTTATTATCACCTGGACTCACTTTCAAAATATTCTGCTGACTATTCCATTGAGCTCTATCTTAAATCTGTTAATGAAATAGATGCTGAATTAACCATCAGAATAGCTGATAAAATATCCAGCCATAGAACATATTTAAAACAAGGTGAAAACAAATTAATAATTCCCCAAAGCATAAAAAATCCCATTTTATGGTGGCCCAATGGTTACGGGGAACAAATGATGTATGATATAGAAATTATTATAACCCAGTCCAACCAGATACTTGACAGAAAAAATGAAAAAATTGGTGTGCGAAAAGTCGAGGTAATTCAAAACCCAGATTCACCTATGTCAAGCTTTTACATCCAAATAAATAATACACCAATTTTTATGAAGGGCGCAAACTACATTCCCGGAGATTTTTTCAATACCCGGGCATCAAATCGCTATCAAGAGGTCATACAAAATGCCCGTGAGGCAAACATGAATATGCTCCGTATTTGGGGCGGTGCTATATATGAAAATGATGAGTTTTACAATCTGTGTGATAAAAACGGAATCCTTATCTGGCAGGATTTCATGTTTGCTTGCTGCATGGTTCCCAGTGGAAAAAATTATATCCATAATATAAAACAGGAGGCAGAATCAAATGTTAAACGGTTGAGAAATCACCCATCTCTTGCGCTGTGGTGCGGAAACAATGAGAGCCTGACCGGGTGGAGGGAGTGGAACTGGCAGGACACATATTCACTGCATGGACAAGATTCCGCTGCTGTATGGGAAACATACGATCATATTTTCCATACGCTGCTCCCTCATGTAGTAGACTCACTTGACCCCGGGAAATTTTACTGGTCCTCGTCTCCATCATCTGGGAGTGGAATTCTTCAAAACTCCACAAGCGGTGATCAACATGAGTGGGGTGTCTGGTTCGGGCAAATGGCATTTAAACGTTATAAAGAAAACGCCGGAAGATTTATCAGTGAATATGGACTTCAATCTATCCCGGAAATGAACACAATCCAAAAATTTGATTCAACCATCACAAAATGGACACTGGAAACCAAAGCACTGAACTTTAGGCAGCGCTCAAAAATGCCGTGGATCTCTAAAAACTACACCGGATTTGATATGATGGAGTACTACATCAGCAAGTATTTCTCCTCACCTGAAAACCTTGAAGAATTTATTTATTTAAGTCAGCTGACACAGGCCCTTGGACTGACAAACGCCATTCACGCTCACCGCCGAAACAGACCATACACCATGGGCTCACTGTACTGGCAGATTGACGATGTCTGGCCCACTGTCTCCTGGTCCTCTGTAGATTATTTTGGGAATTGGAAAGCAGCACACTATGGTGTAAAAAAGGCGTTTGCCCCGGTGTTGATCTCACCGGATGTTAAAGATTCTATACTAACAATAACAGTGGTAAACGATAAACTAAAAGGGATATCCGGGACCTTATTCCTGAATCTGTTTACTCTGGATGGTCTAAGGGTTTTCTCTATAGATAGTTTGGTAAATATCAAGGCCAACAGTGCTCTTTCTGTTTATACAGAATCAACAGGGGAACTCCTGTGCGGGCAAAATAAAAACAATGTTTATCTCAGCACTTATCTGGAAACTGGAGACTCAACATTGACAGAGAACACTTTTTATTTTTCAGATCCGAAATATTTGAGATTGAAACCACCAAAATTTTCAACCAGCATAAAACAGAATCAAAATAACTGGATAGTTTCCTTGACCGCTTCCGCCCTTGCTAAAGATGTATATTTATCATTTGACACAGTTATGGGAAAATGGTCTGATAACTATTTTGATCTCCAACCCGGTGCTGAAAAAACTGTAATTTTTACTCCTGAAATTGATCTAAAAACTCTCAATCCAAAACTAAATATCGTATCCCTTGCAGACATTATTGAATAGAACCTTTTTAAAAAATACACTCTCTTTTTTCTTATTCTTTTTAATCTCCTGTTCACCAAAAACTACAGTAACAGATTATGTAGATCCCTTCATCGGAACCGATGGTACGGGACACACATTCCCTGGACCAACAATGCCTTTTGGAATGGTACAACTTTCTCCAGATACCAGAGATGGCGGCTGGGATAATTGCTCCGGATATCATTCCTCTAACTCAACAATTTTAGGTTTCAGCCACACTCATCTATCCGGAACCGGAGCAATGGATTATGGGGATATCCTTATCGTTCCAGCAACAGGGGAACTCCAACTTGATCCCGGGAGTGAAGCTAATCCTGAATCCGGTTATCGTTCCCGTTTTCGTAATGAAACAGAGGTTGCCAAACCGGGGTACTATGCGGTTACTCTGGATGACCATGGCATCCGGGCAGAACTAACAACAACCTCCCGCGTTGGGTTTCATCGTTACACATTTCCAAAAGGGTCCTCACCTCATGTCATTATTGACCTTGTTCATGGGTTGGGCGACAGGCCGATAGAAACGAACCTCAATATCGTTGGTTCAAATAAGGTAACCGGAATGCGTCGTTCAACAGGTTGGGCAAAGGACCAATATATTTATTTCACTGCAGAATTCTCCCAGCCTTTTTCATCTTTCGGAATCTCTGACAGCTCTGGATTTATTGAGGAAAAAAAATCTGGGAGCGGAGCTAAAATAAAAGGGGCATTCTTTTTTGATGAACGGAAAGATCCGCTCTTGATCAAGGTTGCTATTTCAGCAGTGGATATCCCTGGGGCAGAAAAAAATATGAACGCAGAACTCCCCGGTTGGGGCTTTGATGACGTGAGAGATCAGGCACTTGATGCCTGGAAAAAGGAACTGTCTGTTATAGATATTCCTAAGGGGGATACAGTAGAAAAAATAATATTTTACAGTGCACTGTATCACAGTTTCATTGCCCCAAATATTTTTTGTGATGTGGACGGGCGCTATAGAGGAGCAGATTTACAAATCCACAAGGCAGAAAAGGAATCTGGAATGTACACCGTTTTTTCATTGTGGGATACATTTCGTGCTGCTCACCCGCTCTACACTCTCATAAAACCAGGTTTCGCGGAAGATCTGGTAAGAACGCTTCTCACCAAACAAAAAGAGGGTGGACTCCTCCCTGTGTGGGAACTGGCTGGAAACGAAACCGGAACCATGATCGGATATCATTCAATCCCTGTTATTGCCGATGCCTATGTAAAAGGCCTACGAAATTTTGATATTCACTCCGCTCTCGATGCCATGATCTTCAGCGCCGAACAGGATCACCTGGGACTCTCATCCTACAAACAGGAAGGATACATTGCCCTGGAAGAAGAAAACGAGTCCGTCTCAAAAACACTTGAATATGCTTATGATGACTGGTGCATCGCCATTATGGCAGACAGCTTAGGCAAACAGGATGTTGCAAACCATTTTTACCGACGGTCTTTGAATTATCAGAATGCATATGATCCCAAAACAGGGTTCATGCGAGGAAAAAAGTACGGAGGGTGGGACAGCCCCTTTGACCCATTTGAGGTGAACGCAACATTCACCGAAGCAAACTCCTGGCAATACAGTTTCTTTGCTCCCCATGATACGGAAGGACTGATCAGACTCATGGGTGGTAATAATTTGTTCATTGCAAAATTGGATTCCCTTTTTTCCGTGTCACCGAATCTGACAGGACGTCATCAGCCGGACATCACCGGTCTCATTGGACAGTACGCTCACGGAAACGAACCCAGTCATCAGTTCGCTTACCTTTATACATACGCAGGTGAGCCCTGGAAAACTCAGGAAAAAATAAGACAGATCATTGACGATCTCTACACAAGCACCAGAGATGGTCTTTGCGGGAATGAGGACTGCGGACAGATGTCCTCCTGGTACGTATTCAGCGCCCTAGGGTTCTATCCTGTGACACCGGGAAAAGATTACTATGTATTTGGAGCCCCTCATTTTGAATCAGCAGAAATTCATCTTGAAAATGGGAAAATATTTTCTGTTCGTGCACCGAAAGTTTCATCCAAAAATAAATATATACAATCTGTCAAACTGAATGGGAAACCATACACAAAATTATTCATTCGACATCAGGACATCATGAACGGCGGTGAACTGTTTTTTCGGATGGGTACCAGGCCAAACAAAAAACGGGGAGCTAACTCAGCTGACCTTCCTGAGTCAAACCTGCCGATCAGGGCGGTGATCAACCCTGTAGTTGAGGCTCCCGCAAAAGCTTTTTTAGAACCCATGACCATCACGATAAAAAATATGATGGAGGACGCTATAATTCACTACACAACCGATGGATCAAATCCAGATGAGAGCTCACCCATTTATTCAGAACCTTTTCAAGTTAACCAATCTTCATTAGTTCAGGCTGTCGCAGTAAAAGATGGGTTTTACCCCAGCTACGTTGAAAAGGTAAAATATTACAAACTGCCCTACAAAATTAGCATCAACTACCATGAGCCATACAGCGCTCAATACACTGCCGGTGGTGATAGAGGACTGTTCGACTCCATCAGAGGAATCCCCACTGCCTGGGGGGCCTGGCAGGGATGGTTCGGTCCAGATCTTGATGCAACTATAGATTTGGGGAAAGTGAGAGAAGTTCAATCTGTTACCGCAACCTTCCTACAAAATGCAGGGAGCTGGATCTGGCTACCAAAGTTTGTTTCATTCTCTATTTCAAAAGATGGAAAGCGATTCAGAAAAATTAAACAGCTCACCCATGATATCCCACTAAAGGAGTACGAACCAACCATACTTGATTTTAAAGCAGAGCTTGATCAGAAAATTCAGTTCATCCGGATTCATGCAAAAAATATTGAGAGCTGTCCGGAGTGGCATCCCGGTGCTGAAAATCCTGCCTGGATTTTTATTGATGAGATTGTCATTGAGTGAGATTCATGTTAAACTCCAACTCTATTTAGGAGAATAATTGAGTTTTATAAACCGAAACTGGACACCGGAAACTGCCGATGAGTGGAGGAAAGAAGACTATATTTCTATTGTTCTTTCATCCCTTTCCTATATCTGCCTCATGATTGGAACTGCTTTGGCCTTTTTGCTTATGCCATCAGGATTTATTGTTCTGGGCATTGGAATCGCCCTTGCCTTACTCATGTATTGGGTCATTGACCCTAAATTAAAAACCATTTCCTCAGAGTACGAGAAAAAGCAAAAGGATTATCTTATGAAGCTGGATGAAATCCAAAAATGGGAGGCGGAAAAATGAGCAAGGGGCTTGCCGTTGTTATTGGAATGACCATTGCCTATGCCGCTTCCTTCGCAGGAATGATCTTTGCGTATCTTGCCTACAAACAGAAACAGAAAAAAGAAAACAATGATTAATTTTGTTATTCTTCAGGCAACTCACAGAATTGATTATCCCATATCTTTAGGAATTATCCTACCGGGAGTCATTCTTTTACTATCTTTTGTTTTAACATTACTGCTCATCCGCTATATTGACCGGAGCCAAGATAAATGATCCAGTTTGAATTTTTAGATTGGCTCTGGCTGACCCTTTTTGTTTTACTTATGGTGTTTTTTGGTGCCTACTTTTACAGAATGGGTAAGCGCTCCCAGTCAGATTTTTTCCTGGCAGGGAGGGGGCTCCCCTGGTGGCTTCCTGCATCCTCAGTCTATGCCACTCACACCGCTACCGATACTCCCATCTGGGTTGCAGGAGTGGTCTATAAATATGGTTTCACTGGACTGTGGTATGCTTTTTTCTCAGCCTGGTGCGCCGTCAGCGCTTTTATCTCCACCCGGATTTTCCGGCGATCCTTAGCTTACAGCCAGGCCGAATGGCAGAGCCTCCGTTTTGGAGGTTTGGGATCTGAAATGCTCAGGGGATGGCTGGCAGGGTGGCAGACCTTTATGAATATGTTCATCCTTGGGTGGGTGGGAATTGCCATGGGAAAACTGTGCAACATGCTCTTCGGATGGGAGCTCTGGCTGGGGCTTGTGGTCTTTACTACCATTGGAGCGGTGTATGTATTGCTCTCCGGGTACTGGGGCGTGGTCATGGCAGATTTTCAGCAGGGTATTATTGCATTTCTTATTATCATTATTGTGTCTATATGGGGTGTAGTTGCAGCGGGCGGTCCGGACCAGATCATTTCCAGATTAAATGATTACAACAGCACCTGTGAGTGGAAACCCCCCAATAATAATACCAACGCCCTCGTTCGAATTACACAACCTGAAACTGGTGAAACTTTGGCCATAAGCGACCCATTTCAGCTGTCTAATTCCGTTCAAGAAAAGGATATCTTGGACACAGAAAAAAAGGTCAGTGCTTTTGTAAAAACAACGGACAACAACCAACAACTAAAAATCCTGTTTCCCGGTACAGGAGATATTTTAAGAGGGGACTACGGTTATCAGATCGTTTGGACAGCAGGGCACACGGGGAAACATGTAAACGTGGACTATTCCACTGATAATGGAACCACCTGGGAGTCCATATCGGTAAATCATTTTGATGGGCAGTCGTGGCGGCTGAGTATGTTCAGCTTTACAGGAATGTATGAGGGGCAGTTCCCGGTAGCTTGGTTTATTACCATGATGATCATTGCTCTCATCGGTGGGTTTGGAATGGGCACCTCCATTGACTGGTATCCGGAGGCACAGCGGATTCAATCTGCAAAAACCGTGCGCGATGCATCGTACAGTATCTGGGCCGGATCGGCAATGGTGCTCATCAGAAATTCTGTCTGGGCAGCAGCAATAATCGG
>Ga0187827_10005108_pt1 | contig 15689 bp, 14 predicted proteins | sample ETNtaG_39_FD_167969 | JGI IMG/M metagenome (GOLD analysis project Ga0187827, IMG submission 167969) | Marine microbial and viral communities from oxygen minimum zone, Eastern Pacific Ocean - ETNP2014_SV_150_PacBio MetaG (Illumina Assembly) | ecosystem: Environmental > Aquatic > Marine > Hypoxic...
GACAATTTTTTTTTAATTTTTTCTATATCACTTCCCTTTTTTCCAATAACAAAACCTGGTCTAGAAGTATAAATGGTTACAAAACATTTTTTTGCTGATCTTTCGATCATAACTTTAGATATTCCTGAGTTTACTACATTTTTTTTTATATATTCTCTAATTTTGAAGTCTTCAATTAGATTTGTTCCAAATTGTTTTTTTTTTGCAAACCAAACAGAGTCCCATCCCCTGTTCACACCCAATCTAAATCCGACAGGATTAACTTTTTGTCCCATGATCTTCCAGCTTTCTAAGTTTGTCAGATAATATAATTGTCACGTTACTATAGGGTTTTTTTATAGGGCTTGCTCTTCCTTTTGCCCTAGGTCTAAATCTTTTCATTACTATTGATTTGCCACAATATGCTTCTTTTACAAATAATTTATCAATATCATATTGAAAATTATTTTCTGCATTGGCTACGGCCGAGTTTATAGTCTTTTTTATTTCTTTACATATCCTTTGATTAGCAAACGTTAGATCTCGTAAGGCATGGTCAACTTTTTTCCCAACTATACCCCTCAAAATTAACCCTATCTTCCTCGTACTACTCCTAACATTTTTGTTGACTGATTTAACTAAATTTTCTTTATTTGTTACTTGTTTATTTTTTTTCATTTAAATTTTTCTTAGCTCCGGAATCTTGTGCTGCTACTTGTTTAGCTTTTTTATCTGCTGGAGTATGACCAGAAAATTGTCTGGTTGGTGAAAACTCACCAAGCTTATGCCCAACCATATCTTCAGAAATAGTAATTGATATAAATTTTTTTCCATTATGTATCAAAAAATTCGATCCTACAAATTCAGGAATTATTGTGGACTTTCTAGACCAAGTTTTAATTGGTTTCACGTTGCTTGACATATTCTTCTGCTTTTCAATTTTTTTAATTAAACTTGGATCTACAAATGGACCTTTCCACACTGATCTAGTCATAAATTAAGCTCTCTTTTTCCTTCTCATAATAATATATTTGTTTGTTCTCTTATTATTCCTTGTTTTTAATCCTTTTGCAGATTGACCCCATGGTGAAACAGGATTTCTTCCTCCAGAAGATTTTCCTTCACCACCACCATGAGGATGATCTACAGGATTCATTGCTACCCCCCTTACACTTGGTCTGATGCCTAGCCATCTGTTTCTTCCGGCTTTACCAATTTTTATATTTTTTTGATCAGGGTTAGACAAAACGCCAATTGTAGCTTTTGCCCTACTAATTATTTTTCTAATTTCACCTGATGCTAGTTTTATTATTGAGTATACTCCATCAGATCCTGTAATTTGAACGGATGAACCTGCCGATCTTGCAATTTTTGCACCTCCGCCGGGTTTCATTTCAACGTTATGTATTGCCGTTCCATCAGGAATATCACGCAAAGGCATACAATTTCCTATCTTTATCTCTTTTTTATTTCCCGAAATAATCTTATCTCCAGTTTTGATTCCTTGAGGTAGTAGGATATATGCCCTTTCTCCATCTTCATACTTAACTAACATGATATGAGAAGTTCTATTCGGATCATATTCAATTCTTTCAACCACTGCTTCAATGTTATGTTTGTTTCTAAAAAAATCTATTTTACGAAATTTTTGTTTATGTCCAGATCCCTTTCTTCTTGAGGTAATTCGCCCCAAATTATTTCTTCCAGAAACAGATTTTTTTCCAATTGTAAGTGATTTGAACGGCTTACCTTTCCAAAGATTTTTCTTTGCAATAATAACTGTACCTCGAGTTGATTTTGTATAGGGCTTAAATGTTTTTAATGTCATTTCATATGCCTGTGGTTAAATCAATATTTTGACCTTTTTTTAATGTAATAATAGCTTTCTTGTATCCTCGAACTTTAATTTTTTTTCCTCTTGCTATTTTAATTCTTCTTTGCTTATTAATTATATTTATTTTAATAACGTTCACTTTAAAAATTTTTTCAATACTTTTTTTAATAGTCTTTTTATTCGCTAAACTATTTACTTTAAATACCACTTTATTTATTTCAGATAAGTTAGTTGATTTTTCGGTTACAAATGGACTTATTATACTGTCATATAAATTTATTTTATTCATGGTTTAAAAGTCTTTTTTCTAATTCTTTAGTTGAAGATTCGGTAAACATAATTTGTTTATATTTTAAAATATCGTATGTAGTTAGATAAGATGCATCAATTATTTTTATATTTGGAATATTTCTTGCTGATAACTCAATATTTTTTTTAGTTTTTAAATCTACAACGATCAATGCATTGATAATTCTATTTGTTTTTAAAAATTTGATAAATTGTTTTGTTTTACTAATTTTGTCTTCAACATCTTCAAATATTATTAGTTTTTTATTTTTAGTTTTTTGAGATATTGCACTAATTAAACTACTTTTTTTTTCCTCCTTATTTATTTTTCTTACTTTGTATGCATTTCCTTTAGGACCATGTGCTACACCGCCTCCAACAAACAAAGGTGCTTTTTTGCTTGCATGTCTTGCGTTACCCGTACCTTTTTGTGCATGAATTTTGGCTGTAGAACCTATTATTTGATTTCTTTGTTTTGTTTTAGCAAGTCTCGGTTTTGAATTTGCAATTTGAGAATAAAGAACTTTTCCGATTAATTTGTTATTTATGTCAGAAGAAAATATTTTTTCTGAAATTTCAAATTCTCTTACTTTGCCTTTTATGCTTATACTGTCTATTTTCATTATTTATTAATTTTTTATATCTTTTTTTTCTACTTTTTCTACTATCTCTTCTTCTTTTTGTTCAGCTTTTGTATTTATTGTTTCTTTCGTATCACTCATTTTTTTGGCTTTCTATCTTCCTTGTGAACTATTTTGTTTATTTCTGAAATTGTTTTTTTATTTATTTTCTTAACTGAGTTTCTCAGGAATACTGATGCGTTTTTTGATCCTGGGATAGAACCTTTCAAGTATATTAAATCATTGTCCAAATCTGATTTAATTATCTCTAGATTCAACATTGTTCTAATTTTGTCTCCCATGTGTCCAGCCATTTTTTTTCCTTTAAAAACTTTTCCTGGATCCTGACGTTGTCCAGTTGAACCACCGGATCGATGTGATATTGATACTCCATGGGATGCTCTTAAACCTGAAAAATTATGTCTTTTCATAACTCCGGCGAACCCTTTACCGATGCTTTTTGATGTAACATCAACGAATTTAACATCTTTAAAAATTTCCAATCCAATTTCATTTCCTTCTTTAAAATTTGATATATTTTCTACCCTGTATTCTTTTAAATATTTTTTGGGTTCTGTAGATTTTTTACTGTAAAAACCCTTCATAGACTTAGTCAATTTAGATGTTTTAATTTTTCCAAACCCCACCTTAATAGCATCATACCCTCTTTTATCTTTTGTAATTAAGTCTATCACTCTTCCCTTTTCTATTTTTATAACAGTTACTGGAACTGATATTCCTATAGGAAAAAATTCCCTGCTCATTCCAATTTTTGTTCCAATTAAACCAATATTTGTCATTTGTTATCTTATATCTTTATTTCAACATCCACTCCTGTAGCTAAATCCAATTTCATTAATGCTTCAATAGTTTGAGGTGTTGGCTCCTCAATGTCGATCAATCTTTTATGTGTTCTTGTTTCAAATTGTTCTCTACTTTTTTTATCAATATGTGGAGATCTTAGGACTGTATATTTTTCTATTTTTGTTGGGAGTGGAATGGGACCTTTGATGTTGGCTCCTGTCCTTTTTACAGTATTTACAATATCAAGTGTTGATTGATCTAAAATTTTGTTGTCGTATGCTCTAAGTTTAATTCTAATATTTTGTTTTTCCATATTTTAGGCCGTTTTTTTTGTTATTTCTTCCTGAACATTTTGAGGCACTTTTTCATAATGATCAAAAAACATTGAATATTGAGCTCTTCCTTGTGACATTGATCTTAAATTATTTACATAACCAAACATATTTGCAAGAGGCACCATAGCTGTTATCACTGTTACATTGCCTCTAGATTCAGTTCCGTCAACATGTCCCCTTCGGCTATTTAAATCGCCAATGACATCTCCCATATAATCTTCTGGTGTAACAATCTCTACTCTCATTATCGGTTCAAGAAGTTTTAAAGAAGCCCTTGTGCATAATTCTTTAAAACAATGCCTTGATGCTATTTCAAAAGCTAAAACACTTGAATCTACATCGTGATGTAATCCATCAACTATAGTTACTTTGTAATCAATAATTGGAAATCCAGCTAAAATTCCAGAATCTGAAACACTCTCTATTCCTTTTTCCACTCCTGGTATAAATTCTTTTGGAATAGATCCACCTTTAATCTTGTTTTCAACTTCCCTGCCTTTTCCTGGTTCTAGTGGTTCTATTGCAAGTTTAACTCTTGCAAATTGTCCAGCGCCACCACTTTGTTTTTTGTGAATATAATCAAATTCCGCATTACCCAAAATTGTTTCTCTATAGGCAACTTGTGGTGCGCCAATATTTGCTTCTACTTTAAATTCTCTTTTCATTCGATCAACTATAATATCTAAATGCAATTCACCCATACCCTTTATGATTGTTTGCCCAGATTCTTCATCAGATGACACTCTAAAAGACGGATCTTCCCTTGCCAATCTTCCTAAGGCTTCTCCCATCTTTTCTTGATCTGCATTGGTTTTTGGTTCAACTGCAATTTCAAGAACTGGATCTGGAAATTCCATAGGTTCTAGTACAATTGGATTATTTTCATCAGATAAAGTATGTCCTGTCATTGTATGTTTTAATCCCGCTAATGCTACAATATCACCTGCATTAACTTCTTTTACATCTTCTCTATTATTAGCGTGCATAAGCAACATCCTGCCAACTCTCTCCTCCTTATCTTTGGTAGTGTTATAAATTCCAGTGCCTGATTTTAATGTGCCTGAATATATTCGTATAAAAGTTAAAGTTCCCACAAATGGATCAGTTGCAACCTTAAATGCTAAAGCTGATAGCGGCTCTTTATCGTCAAATTTTCTTTCAATTTTATCCTTTGAATTAGGTTTTGTGCCATTAATTGATCCTATATCTTTAGGGCTCGGTAAAAAATCTACCACAGCATCCAATAAAAGTTGTACACCCTTATTTTTAAACGCCGAACCAGTTAACACTGGTACAAAATCAAATTTCAAACCACCTTTTCTAATGCAGGATATTAAGTCAGACTCTGATATTTCTTTTCCATTTAGATAATCATTCATCAATTTTTCATCTTGTTCTACAGCTGTTTCCATTAATTCTTTCCTATATTTATTAGCTTCTTCCTGTAATTCACTTGGTATTTCTGCATATTCAAATTCCGCTCCTAACTTTTCTTCTTTCCATAAAACTGCTTTCATTTTAATTAAATCAACCACACCTTTGAATGTAGACTCTATTCCAACCGGTATTTGCATAACTAATGGTTTCGATCCAAGTCGATCTTTTATCATTTCAATGCATCTAAAAAAATCTGCTCCAGTTCTATCAAGCTTATTTACAAAACATATCCTTGGAACCTTGTATTTATCTGCTTGTCTCCAAACTTGTTCTGATTGGGGTTCTACACCAGCAACACCATCAAATACGGCAACTGCTCCATCCAATACCTTTAAAGATCTTTCTACTTCAATAGTAAAATCAATGTGTCCAGGAGTATCAATAATATTGATTCTGTGATCTCTCCAATAACAAGTTGTTGCTGCTGAAGTAATTGTAATACCCCTCTCTTGTTCCTGTTCCATCCAATCCATTGTTGCAGCACCATCATGGACCTCCCCGATCTTATGACTCTTGCCCGTATAATATAAAATTCTTTCTGTTGTGGTTGTCTTTCCGGCATCAATGTGTGCCATAATCCCAATATTTCTATATTTATTTAAAGTGTGAGTCCTAGCCATGAATTAATTACCATCTAAAATGTGCAAAGGCTTTATTTGACTCGGCCATTTTATGCACATCTTCTCTTTTTTTAATTGCTGAACCTCTCCCCTGATATGCGTCATAGAGTTCAAAACAAATTTTATCAGACATTTTTTTATCTTTCCTTTTTTTGGAAGCATTAACCAACCATCTAATTGCCAAAGTTTTCGATCTTTTTTGTTTGACCTCAACAGGTACTTGATAAGTTGCCCCACCAACCCTTCTTGATCTCACTTCAATAGTGGGTTTAATATTATTTATTGCTGCATCAAAAATTTTAATTGCTTCTTCTTTTGCTTTTGATTGCAATTTATTTAAAGCATCATAAACAATTTTTTCAGCAATTGTTTTTTTTCCATCGTACATTATTGAATTCATTAATTTTAATATTAGATCAGATTTATATTTTGCATCTTTTAAAAAAATTCTCCTTGGTGCCCTTCTTTTTCTAGACATAAACTCTATTATTTTGGTCTCTTTGCTCCATACTTTGATCTTTGTTGTTTGCGATTTGTAACTGCCTGTGTGTCTAAATTTCCTCTTAATATATGATATCTAACTCCAGGTAAATCCTTAACTCGACCTCCTCTAATTAATACAACGGAGTGTTCTTGTAAATTATGTCCTTCTCCTGGAATGTAACAAGTTACCTCATGTCCGTTGGACAATCTTACTCTGGCAACTTTTCTTAAAGCTGAGTTAGGTTTTTTAGGAGTTGTTGTATATACCTTGATGCATACACCTTTTTTTTGTGGTGAACGTTCTAATGCAGGAACCTTGTCCCTGTATTTTGCTTTAATCCTTGGTTTTTTTATCAATTGGTTAATTGTTGGCATAAATTAATATAATTTTTTGGATGAAAAAAGTATGAAAAGATCAACACCTTTTGGCAGCGTTTAAGGCTAGTAAACCTTACTTCCAACCATAAAATTCTTGGTAAAATACTAATTGAATGGAAAATTGTCAATAATTAAAAACACAATAGGAAAGTATTATTCAGCTGTTATTGACTGTTCTGGAGCTTCTTCAGCTGCTTTTTCAGAAAGATATTTTTCGTCTTTTTCCTTTGCTAAATAATTCCATTTATTCTTAACCGTACCTGTGCCAGCTGGCACTAATCGGCCTACTATTACATTTTCCTTTAAACCTTTTAATTTATCTATTTTACCTTTTATTGCCGCATCAGTTAAAACTCTAGTAGTTTCTTGAAACGATGCTGCGGAAATAAATGAATTTGTCTGCAAAGAAGCTTTGGTGATACCCAAAAGAATCCTTTCTACAATAGCTGGTTTTTTATTATTTTTTACTAAATTGTCGTTCTCTTCTTCTAACTCATTTTTGTCAATTATTTCTCCAGTTAAATATTTTGAATCACCAGATTCTTTAATTTCAACCTTTTTTAGCATTTGTCTTACAATTACTTCGATGTGTTTATCATTAATTACAACGCCTTGTAATCGATAAACTTCTTGAACTTCATTTACAAAATAATCTGTCAATTCTTCTACACCTAAAATTTTTAAAATATCATGTGGGGCCGGACTACCGTCCAATAAATATTCACCCTTATTAATTTTTTCTCCTTCGTTAAAATTAATGTGTTTTCCTTTTGGAATTAAATAATTTGAAACTTCTCCTTCTTTTGATTGAATTGATATTTTTAATTTGCCTCTCACTTCCTTGCCAAAAATTACGACACCATTATTTTCAGCAATAATTGCGCTTTCTTTTGGTCTTCTTGCCTCAAATAATTCAGCTACCCTAGGTAATCCTCCGGTTATATCTTTTGTTTTCGAAGTTTCTTTTGGCAATCTTGCGATAACGTCACCAGCTAAAATTTGCTGCCCATCTTTGACTGATAAAATTGAATCCGGAACTAGATAATATCTAGCTTCATTGTCATCAGCTTTTTTAATTACGTTACCTTTTTCATCTCTTAAAGTGATCCTAGGTTTCAAATCTGTATTTTTAGATTGTGATCTCCAATCAACAACTGATTTTGATGAAATTCCGGTTGCATCATCAACTGTTTCGGCTAATGATACTCCATCTATTAAATCAACGTAGTTTGCTATGCCGCTTTTTTCAGCTATCACCGGCATTGTATAAGGATCCCATTCGCAAATTTTAATTCCCTTTTTAACTTTTTCATCATTTTGATAGAAAAGTTTTGCACCATAAGGTATTTTGTAAAGTGCTATTTGTTGTCCATTAGCATCTTCTATGGCTAACTGAGTATTTCTACCCATAACAACTTGGTTTTTCTTAGAATCTTCTAATAAATTTTTATTAATTATTTTTAAAATGCCATCTGTGTTGGCAACAACTTGAAAATCTTGTTTAATTTGAGCTGTTCCTCCTACGTGAAATGTTCTCATGGTTAATTGTGTTCCGGGTTCACCGATTGATTGAGCGGCTATCATCCCAATTGCCTCTCCCAAAGTTACTAGTTTACCTCTTGAAAGATCTCTTCCATAGCAAGTGGCACATATTCCTTCCTTAGATTCGCATGTAACTACTGAAAAAACTTTAATTGACTTTACTCCAGCTGAATCAATTTTTTCACAAGCCTCCTCGTCTATCATTTTTTTTCTCTTAATCAAAATTTCACCATTAAGTGGATTTTTGATATCTACTGCAGACGTTCTGCCTAATGCTCGCTCAGATAAACTAACCAAAATATTACCTCCTTCAATAATTTCCGAAAGAACAATATTTTTATTGGTTCCACAGTAAGGTATCGTTACTGACAGATCTTGGGCTACATCACAAAGTCTTCTTGTTAAATAACCTGAATTTGCTGTTTTAAGTGCAGTATCAGCTAAACCTTTTCTGGCACCATGGGTAGAATTAAAATATTCAAGCGCGGTTAATCCTTCTTTAAAATTTGAAATAATTGGTGTCTCAATAATTTCTCCAGAAGGTTTTGCAATTAGTCCACGCATACCGGCCAATTGTTTCATTTGAGCAGCCGAACCTCTCGCTCCAGAATCTGCCATCATAAACACCGAGTTTAAATTGTTAGTTTTGTTATCTGAGTCATTTTTAGTAGTGGAAGAAATTTTCTTCATCATCTCTGCTGCAACCAAATCGGTACATTTTGACCAAGCATCAACTACCTTATTGTATTTTTCTCCTCTGGTAATTAATCCTTCGGCATATTGGTTTTCATATTCTTCGATCATTTTTTTTGTATCATTTACCAAAGTTTGTTTTTTTTCAGGAATAATTAAATCATCTTTTCCAAATGATATGCCGGACATAAATGCATATTTGAAACCAAGATCCTTTATTTTATCGCAAAAAATTACCGTACTTTTTTGACCACAGAATCTGAAAACTAAATCAATGATTTCCGAGACTTGTTTTTTCGCTAGTATTCTATCAACTAGAGAAAATTTAATGTTTGTATTATTTGGCAAGATATTAGCTAATAAAAATCTTCCAGCTGTACTCGTATATTTTTCTTTTACAATTCTTCCTTTTTCGTCAATCGTTTCAAATCTCGAAATTATTCTAGAATGAACATTTATTGCATTACATTCTAAAGATTGTTCAATTTCAGAACCATCTACAAAATAACCCTCTATTTTATCAGTATTAATTGGTGTTTGAGATAAATAATATATCCCTAAGATCATATCCTGGCTCGGAACAATAATTGGCTTTCCATTAGATGGGCTTAGAATATTATTAGTGGACATCATTAAAATTCTTGCTTCAAGTTGGGCCTCTATGCTTAATGGAATATGAACAGCCATCTGATCGCCATCGAAATCTGCATTAAATGCAGAACATACAAGTGGGTGCAATTCAATTGCATTTCCTTCAATCAATTTAGGCTCAAAAGCTTGAACTCCCAGTCTATGTAACGTTGGAGCTCTATTTAATAATATTGGATGTTCTCTAATAATGTGTTCTAAAGCATCCCACACTTCATCTTTTTCTTTTTCAACTAATTTTTTAGCTTGTTTTATTGTTGTAGACAAACCCATTTTATCCAATCTCGCGTATATAAACGGTTTGAATAATTCTAGTGCCATTTTTTTTGGTAAGCCACATTGGTGAAGTTTTAATTCAGGACCAACTACAATTACTGATCTTCCAGAATAATCTACTCTTTTTCCTAGCAAATTTTGTCTAAATCTACCATATTTGCCCTTTAGCATTTCTGATAAAGATTTTAGTGGCCTTTTTCCTGTTCCAGTTATAACTCTGCCTCTTCGGCCGTTGTCAAATAATGCATCAACTGATTCTTGCAGCATTCTTTTTTCGTTTCTTATTATTATATCTGGAGATTTTAGATCAATAAGCCTTTTTAATCTGTTATTTCTATTTATAACCCTTCTGTATAAATCATTTAAATCAGATGTAGCAAATCTACCCCCGTCTAATGGGACCAAAGGTCTTAATTCTGGAGGTATTACAGCTATAGTTGTTAATATCATCCATTCTGGTTTACCACCTGAATTTATAAAATTGTCTATTAACTTTAATCTTTTAATTGCCCGTTCCTCAGCTACTTTTGATTTTAATTGATTTACTTGTTCAGAAAGTTTTTCTCTTTCATCTTTTAAATTTAAAGACCTAAGTATTTCTAGTATTGCTTCAGCTCCGATACCAGCAGTAAAAGCATCTTCGCCAAATTTGTTTTGATTATTGATCAGTTCTTCCTCGGTCAATAACTGATTTTTTTTAAGTGTTGTTAATCCCGGTTCAATGACAATAAAGCTTTCAAAATATAATATTTTTTCTACTTCTTTTAATTTCATGTCGATTGCGAGAGAAATTCTACTTGGTAAAGATTTTAAAAACCAAATGTGAGCAACTGGTGTAGCTAAATTAATGTGGCCCATTCTTTCACGTCTTACGTTAGACTTTGTGACTTCCACTCCACATTTTTCACAAATGATTCCTCTAAATTTCATTCTTTTATATTTGCCACACAAACATTCATAATCTTTAATTGGTCCAAATATTCTGCAACAAAACAATCCATCTTTTTCGGGTTTAAAAGTTCTGTAATTAATTGTTTCAGGTTTTTTAATTTCTCCAAAAGACCAGGATTTTATTTTTTCTGGACTAGCCAAACTAATTCTAATACTACTAAAATTTTGTTCTATAGAAGGTTTGTTCTTAAATAAATCCGTCAACTCTTTTTTCATAACTTATTTTAATTCAATATTTAATCCTAATGACTTAATTTCTTTAGTTAGTACGTTGAAAGACTCGGGGATACCTGATTGAAAATTCTCCTCCCCTTTAACTATTGTTTCATATATTTTAACTCTACCAGCAACATCATCAGATTTAACTGTTAGTATTTCTTGCAAAGTATAAGAAGCTCCATATGCTTCTAAAGCCCAAACTTCCATCTCTCCAAACCTTTGGCCTCCAAGCTGAGCTTTTCCACCTAAAGGTTGTTGGGTTACTAAACTATATGGTCCTGTTGATCGAGCATGTATTTTGTCTTCCACAAGATGATGCAATTTTAACATATAAATAGTACCCACTGTTACAGATCTTTCGAATCTTTTTCCTGTTCTTCCATCCCACAATATTGTTTGTCCAGATGTAGGTAAATTAGCTAGCTTGAGCATTTCAGATACATTTTTTTCCTTAGCTCCATCAAATACGGGAGTAGATATCGGAACTCCTTTAATTAAATTTTCACAAAGATCATTAAACTCAATTGATGATAAATTTTTAATAGCTATATCGTAAAAATCCTTTCCATAAATTGATTTCAGCAAGGTAATAACGTCCTCATGAAGGTTTGTTTTATTTCTATTTTTGTCAATTAATTTTTTTAGATTTTCTCCTAATTCAGAACAACTCCAGCCAATGTGGGTTTCTAAAATTTGCCCAACATTCATTCTACTTGGAACGCCTAGCGGATTCAGAACTATATCTACAGGTTTGCCGTTTTCCATATATGGCATATCTTCAACTGGAACTATCTTGCTAATGACTCCTTTGTTTCCGTGTCTTCCTGACATTTTGTCACCAGGTCTAAGACGCCTCTTTACTGCGACAAAAACTTTTACCATTTTCATAACGCTTGGAAATAATTCATCTCCTTGTCTAATTTTTTCAACTTTATCTTCAAATCTTTCTTTAATATCCATTTTAACTTTTTTATATTGTTCTATTAACATTAAAAGACTCTCATTTTTAGAATTATCTTTTAGTGATAAATTAAATAAATCACTTAATTTCATTTGTTCTATATTTTTTTCTTCAATTTTTTCACCCGCTTTAAAGTTTTCAAATTGCTCTTTTAACTCTGAATGTTTAATTATTTGAGTAACTCTTTGTGTGGTATTTCTTTCTAAAATCTCTTCTTCAACTTCCTTATCTTCTTTAATCGTATCTATTTCATTTCTTTCAATTGCTATAGATCTTTCATCTTTTTCTACACCGTGTCTATTAAACACCTTGACATCTACAACAACACCTCCACTTCCCAATGGTAGACGTAGAGACGTATCGACTACATCAACTGCTTTTTCACCAAAGATAGATCTTAAAAGTTTTTCCTCTGGTCCAGTTGGAGTATCACCTCTTGGAGTAACCTTTCCTGCTAAAATATCATTAGGTTTAACCTCAGCTCCAATATAAACAATCCCAGACTCGTCTAAATTTCTTAGTATTTCCTCACTTACATTTGGAATATCTCTCGTTATTTCTTCTGTTCCTAATTTTGTGTCTCTTGCCATCAATTCATATTCTTCAATATGAATTGATGTAAACACATCGTCGGTCACACATCTTTCGGAAATTAAAATTGAATCTTCAAAATTATACCCAAGCCAAGGCATAAATGCTACAGCAACATTTCTTCCTAATGCAAGTTCACCCAATTTTGTAGATGGGCCGTCTGCGATTATATCTCCTTGAGAAACTAAATCACCGACCCTAACTAGCGGTTTTTGATTAATGCAAGTATTTTGGTTTGATCTTTGAAATTTTAATAAATTGTAGATGTCAACACCTGATTTACTTAAATCCTTCTCTGAAGAAACTTTTACAACTATTCTTTTTCCGTCGATTTTATCAACCACACCACTTCTTCTTGCAACAATTGTTACACCCGAATCAAGAGCTACATCTTTTTCAATTCCTGTGCCCACTAAGGGTGCCTCCGGCTTAATTAAAGGTACGGCTTGTCTCATCATATTTGAACCCATTAAAGCTCTGTTCGCATCGTCATTTTCTAAGAAAGGAATCAAAGATGCGGCAACAGATACAAGTTGTTTTGGTGATACATCTATATAGTCAATATTTTCTGGCTTAGATAAAATAAAATTTAAAGATTTTCTACAGGACACTAAATCTTCCAAAAAATTACCATCTTTATTAATCGGAGAGTTTGCTTGCGCTATGGTATATTTTGTTTCATCCATAGCCGCCAAATAATCTATTTGGTCAAGAACTTTGGTATTAACAACTTTTTTATACGGGCTTTCAATAAAACCATATTTATTAATTCTTGAATATGTTGATAAACTACTAATCAATCCGATATTTGGTCCCTCGGGTGTTTCGATGGGACAAATTCTTCCGTAGTGTGTTGGATGCACATCTCTTACTTCAAATCCCGCTCTCTCTCTTGTCAACCCTCCTGGACCAAGTGCTGAAACTCGTCTCTTATGAGTTATTTCAGACAATGGATTAGTTTGATCCATAAATTGCGAAAGTTCAGAAGTTCCAAAAAAATCTTTTAAAGCCAACGTTAATGGTTTTGCATTAATGAGATCTTGTGGCATCGCTGACTCAATATCTAAAATAGACATTTTTTCTTTGATTGCTCTTTCCATCCTATATATGCCAATGCGAGATTGATTTTCAACTAATTCCCCCACAGATCTAACTCGTCTGTTACCTAAATGATCTATATCGTCTACCTCATTTTTGCCATCTCGAAGATCTAACATGAGTTTAATAACTGCAACAATATCTTCGTTCCTAAGGATAGTTATTTTATCTGAACAATTTAAATTTAATCTTGAGTTAATCTTTACCCTTCCTACGTCAGACAAATCATAACGCTCTGATCGAAAAAATAAATTTTGAAAGATTTGATTTGCAATTTCAAAAGTAGGAGGCTCTCCTGGTCTTAAAATTTTATAAATATCGGTAATTGCCTCTTCTTGAGTATTATTTTTATCTGCCATTATAGTTTTAAGCAAATAAGGTCCTTTGTTAATAGTGTTAGTATTGGAAATTTGGATCGTTTTTACATTATTTTCTATAATTTTAGCTAAAATTTCTTCAGTAATTTCCGTTCCTATGGAAATATTTTCTTCAGGGTTCAAACTAATATTATGTTGCAAAGATCTTCCACAAATTGCGTCGTTTGAAACATAAATTTCTTTTAATCCATTGGCATATAGCTTTTGCGCTTGTAACAAATTAGTTCTAGATCCAAGTTTAACAACTACTTTATTGGTCTTTGCATCAATTATTTCTTCTGAAATTTTTTTAAATTTATAGATTTCTGGATTAAATATTGTTTTCCATTTATTTAATTTAAAATTGTATTCAAATTTTTCACTTTCATAGAACAGATCGGCTATTTCTTTTTTATTATAATTCAATGCTTGTAACAAAGTCGACACAGGTAATTTTCTTTTTCTATCTATTTTGAAATACAATAAATCCTTTATATCATATTCAAAATCTAACCAAGATCCTCTATTTGGAATCACCCTACAATTAAACAGTAATTTGCCACTAGAATGAGTTTTTCCCTTGTCATGATCAAAGAAAACGCCAGGACTTCTATGCATTTGATTAACGACAACCCTTTGTACTCCATTAACTATAAATGTTCCACTAGGTGTCATCATTGGGACTTCTCCCATGTAAACTTCTTGTTCTTTAGCAGACAATATTTCTTTTGTATTATTTTCTTGATCAATTTCATAAATTACTAATCTTAAAGTAGGTTTTAAAGCTGATGAATAAGTTAAATCTCTCTGAATACACTCTTCTACGCCGTATTTTGGCTTTTCTAATCGATAAGAAACATATTCTAATGTCGCTTTTTCTGCTAAATCCTCTATGGGAAATATATCTTTAAAAACTCTAGCTAGTCCTTTTTCTATAAAGTTTTTATCATTTTTATCATTTAAGTTTAAAAATGCATTATAGGAATTCTTTTGGACTTCAATTAAATTAGGAATTGATAAAGTCTTTTTTAGCTTTCCAAAATTTTTTCTGATATTTTTTTTCTCAGTAAACGATAGTTGCATTTAATGAATCTGATTCTTAAAAATCAGATTTAAAAATTTTGTTATTTTAATTCTACTTTGGCTCCAGCGGCTTCTAATTTTTTCTTAATTTCTTCTGCTTCTTTTTTATTAACACCTGACTTTACTTCCTTGGGTGCTGCTTCCACTAAATCTTTAGCTTCTTTTAAACCTAATGTTGTAAACGATCTAATTTCTTTTATTACATTAATTTTTTTATCTCCAGCTGAAGTAAGCATAATTGTAAATTCACTTTGTTCCTCGACTGGAGCTGTTGCTCCACCCGAAGCAGGTGCAGCGATAGCAGTTGTTGTCGCGGTAACTCCCCACTTTTCTTCTAATTGCTTTGAAAGTTCAGCAGCCTCTACAACTGTTAATTTTGATAAATCTTCGATAATCTTATTTAAATCGGCCATAAATTTTCTATGTTGATTGTTTGCTTTTTTCGAGCGCCAAAATAGCAATTTTTGAGCCTGGCGCAAGTAAAATACTTAAT
>Ga0187827_10005112_pt1 | contig 15679 bp, 11 predicted proteins | sample ETNtaG_39_FD_167969 | JGI IMG/M metagenome (GOLD analysis project Ga0187827, IMG submission 167969) | Marine microbial and viral communities from oxygen minimum zone, Eastern Pacific Ocean - ETNP2014_SV_150_PacBio MetaG (Illumina Assembly) | ecosystem: Environmental > Aquatic > Marine > Hypoxic...
TGCTAGATCCCTTTATGGGATATGTATTCATGACTAAGGACAACGACATAGCAACTTGTGAGGATATTCAAACTTATCGAACTATGTTAAGCTCTGAGCAATATAAGGCTATGCAAATGATTGGTTCTGAAAGACTAAATAAAACTTTAGGTATAGATAGGCTTGAATATTATTTTAAGCTATACGAGCCAACTCACTCGTGGCAAATTCACTTATTAAAGTGGTCTGGATATAAAAGAAAGTTCGTATCAATGATAGTTGATACTTATTATGATATTTTTGGAGATATATTTTTAGTGCCGTTTCAAGAAATGTACTTTAGGGTGGCAGATGCCGGGCCTTTTCTTAAGGCCAGGTTGAAACATTTATCGCTTAGACTTAAGTCTGCTATCAACGATTATGATAACATTATGAGAAATGATGGTTTAGTAAAAAACTCTGAAATATTACTTATCGATTATAAAAATATTTCTACTGAAATCATTAGATCAGAAATGATGTTTTTTAAAGGTCAGGCATTGTGGGATATGAAAGATTTTAATAAATGTATAGAAGCGTTTAAAGAATTGCTTAAAGCCTATCCTGATACCAGATGGTTGAACTTGGCTTATTTTTATTTAGGAAATTGCTATGAAAACTTACTTGAGATAGATAAAGCAAAATATATTTATAGTAAAATTACTACTGATATTACATTGAATTTTACTGATAAAGAGGTGTCGCAATATCTAAATAATAATATAGAGTCAACACCGGCAGCAATACATCTAATGCATTTGTTGAAACAGGACAGTATAGATAGGTAGGATGAACACAGATCATAGTGGAAGGAATTCAAGTGTCGAGACCTGAAGTCTGGCAGTAAGAGGATTAAGCCACAAAAGGCACAAAAAACGAAAAGAAAAGTGAAAGATCAACCTGAATACTGAGTTCTATAACTTCACAACCTTTCTGTTCTGAAAAAGCTCTTATACGCCTGTCTACTTCATTTGTTACTCCTTTGTTGATGTTGTGGGGACAACTCAACTTAGATTGTAACAATGAGTCTTTTTTTTTGCAAAGCCTTTGTTCTTAGAAACGATGGTAATTTAATTATGAAAATACTATTTATAATTGCTGATGTCTTTTTAAGTGCCCCACTTGGTATAATGCAGCTTTCAGCCATATGCAAAATGCATTCGCATGAAACCCGCCTTGCTACCTTAAGAAGGCATGATATTCTGCAAATGGTTAAAGAATTCAATCCTGATATTATTGCATATTCGGTGATGAGCCCTGATATTGAGCGCGCTAAAGAGGTAGATATTGCGATTCTTTCATATCTTCACAGTAATAAGAAACGGGCATTAAGGATTATGGGTGGACCACATGCAACCTATTTTACAAAGATATTGAAAGAAATGAATCTGGATGCGATCTGCATTGGTGAAGGAGATAATGCAATAATTCAAATTATTAATCATTATAAGGAAGGCAAAGACTTTGCAGGAATACCCAATGTTTTGTGTCATTCAAATTACGAGGCAGGCCTTCAGAATAAAGAATTAATTACTGATCTCGATTCACTTCCCTTTATCGAGAATGATATTATTTTCGAAGCTGTTCCATATTACCGTACAGTACAACTTCGTTCTTTCATCACTTCACGAGGTTGCCCTTATAAATGTTCATATTGCCATAACAGTGGTTACAATCGCGAATTCAAAGGTTCCGGACCAATCGTCCGTCGCTATTCTGTTGATAGGATTATTGAAGAAATAAAATACACCAGAGACAAGTACCCTCCTTTAAAGCTTATTCGTTTTGGAGATGATACTTTTGTACATAAAGTGGACCAATGGCTTGAGGATTTTGTAGAACGTTACAAGTCTGAGATCGGCATCCCGTTCTATTGTTTAATGCGATCGAATTTGTTTTCTGATGAGATGGCTCGTTTGCTGAAAGAGGCAGGGTGTATTTCTTTAAGCATGAGTGTGGAACACGGAGATGAGAATGTCAGAAACACAATTTTGAAAAGGGGAATTACGGATGAAAAGGTTATTCAGTCTTTTGGAAATGCAGAAAAATATGGGTTAAAGGTGCAAGCCAATGCAATGTTAGGAATACCCGGTACAACCCTTGATCATGACCTTAAGACGTTTCATTTTATGAGATCATTGAAGCCGCATCTTCTCACCCTGGGAATTTTTTGTCCTTTCCCTGGGCCAGAGCTTACTGAATACGCAATAGAGAAAGGATATATTCAACAATCGGCAGATCTTAGCATTCATTATTTTTCAGAAAGCTTGCTAACCTGCTTTACTGATAAAGAGAAATTGATCCAGATTAATATAATGTATCTGGGTGCTATTTTTGCTTCATTACCAGAATCCTTTGAGGGTATATTCAGATTTTTAATCAAACTTCCATTTAGGCCTGTATATTTTTTCATTTGTAAAATATACTGGTTGTATCGATACCTGGGTATTTTTCCTAAGATGATTCCATTTAATCCTTTGTTTATTTTCCGTATCTTTCTCGACACCATGTCGTATTTCAAAAAACGTAAAAAGGAAAGAATCTGAATAATTCACTAGGAAATAAAGAACGTTCCTCCTGATTTTTGGATTGATCCTATTTTCTTCCCATAAATCATTTGTCAAATTTGGTGCGTAATAATGTTAAATCACTTTGCGGTTTTCGTGCCTTTTTGTGGCCGACTTTGCTATAGGTTGCGGATATTTGACAGTAAAACGACATCAAGAGTTGACAGGCGAATGCTCATTTATTGGTGGTATGCTTAGAAAAATGATTAACAATCCTGATCCTTTTATAATTCAGAAGGTGAAATAAAGTCAGGCCTCTGACATCAGACTTCGAGTTGCGGATACCTGTGGAAATCTGTGTCCTATTATACTAAAACATTTTCTTTCTATATTAGAGACAAAATGCAAGGGCCGTTTATTTCAGTAGTAATACCAACATATAACTCTGAAGACTTTATTGCTAAAACATTAGAGACGCTATACTCACAGACATACAATAATTACGAAGTGATTGTTTCTGATGATGGTTCAACAGATAATACTGTTGATGTAGTTAGATCTTTTTTTTTACAAAATTCTTCTAGAAAGAAAGCATTACTGATAAGCAAACATGAAGGGCCAGGAGCTGCAAGGAATAAAGGAATCGAAAATGCAAGCGGGGACTGGGTTTCCTTTTTAGATTCAGATGACCTCTGGAATCATAATAAGCTGGAACTTGTTGCTAGGTATATCTTTAATAATCAAGGTGTTGATATCGTTTGCCATAGCCTGGTTGACATAGAGGGACCGAAAGAAACACTTATGGTTCCTTCAAAATATTTTAACAATAAAATAGATCCATTCCTGTCCATATACAGAGAAAACTGTCTTTATACTTCTGCACTAACTATTAAAAAAAACATTTTATATCAAGCGGGTTTGTTTGACAACATGCTGCCATCCTCACAGGATTATGACCTATGGCTACGTTTAGGAATGATTGATAAAATCAAAATAGGTTTTATAGTAGAACCCTTAGCAACACACATAAGCAGAGAGGGGAATATAAGCTCTAATGCTGAAACAAGGCTTCAATGCATGTTAGAAATAAGCCGGAAGTATTATGCTGAATTAAAGAAAGTAAGTAAAGTTCCTATAATAGAAAAAATAAGGTTTGAGGGGAGGATATACTCATCAGTAGGCCTGAAGCTTCTAAGAAGGAAAGATATAACAAAAGGAATATGTTATTTACTTTTTGGGTTGCTTAAGTGGCCATTTAGGTATGACTGGATTCGTAAACTTATAATAAAGTTAAGCTGAATATAATATAGACATTTTTATAATTATTCCATTATATAATGAAAGTGAAACATAAAACTTATTTGGGGTTAGTTATACGCGGAGTCTTCAAAAACAGGTAAGTCTTTTGGAGTAATTTTTGTTGACTATGGAAGTAAAGACAATACTTTTGTAGAATTTAAAACAAACAATTAGGACTTTTGGCAAGTTTTTGTGGTTGAATTAACGGGGGATTTTATTAAGATACTCAATGTGTTTGGGACAAAAATTAAAAAAGATGCGGCAGCTTACTTTGATAAAAATGCTGACCGTTACAATAGTTATTATGTTGATCAAAATGAGTATGTAAAGTGGATCAGACATGTTTTAATAATTAATTTAGTTCAAGAATATATTGCGAATAAGGAAGAGGCTATTGTTGATATTGGTTGTGGTCCTGGTTATTTAGCATTTGATTTGGCTGAACGTGGATTTTATGGTATAGGAATGGATATTTCTCCCAATATGCTTAAGATTTGCCGTAGCAAGATAGGTTCTGTAAAAAATGGAAAGCTTTGGACTTTTGAAGAAGGTGATTCCGAAAAGATGAGGTTTAAGGATGGTAGTATCTCTTGTGCTATTGCTTCAGGCGTACTTGAGTATATGCCTTCCGATGAAGGAATGTTTAAAGAGGTGAGTAGAGTTCTTAAGCCCAAGGGGTTCTTTATCTGTAGTGTTAGCAATTTGTTCGGTTATACAACTTGTTTGAATCCAATTTTTGATAAGGTAAAATCTCTTCCAGGAGTTCTGCCTCTTGCATCGATAATCCGTAAAAGTGTAACTAAAAGCTCTTACGGGGCTACTAGTCTTGGGTTTAATCCTCGAAAACATTTTCTACCAACTTTTAAAAAGAGATTAAGAAAGCATGGTTTTTCTGTTGTAGAAGATTTTTACCTTCACTTCACTCTATTTCCTGCTCCATTGAGTACTATGTTTGAGCGAGTTACAGGATATTTAGATAAAAAACTTGATATTTTAGACAAAACACCACTTAGGCATTTGGGGGCCTGTTACATAGCTATTGCTCAAAAAGAGGGCAAATAAGCTACTACTGCCTAAAGAGTGGTTGCTGTTCGGCTGTAAGCCGACTAAAGTTCTAGTCATTAATTTTAAAGCCACCATCAGGAAGTTCCTTGCCTTGCGGTATTTGGTAATCCAGATTATGTGATATTTAAGATCATAAACGGTATGTCTATACCTCCTGTAATTCTCCATACCGCAAGCATGCTAAAATTTTCGTCTTAAGGCGAGTGTTTTCTCCCATTCCCAGAAGGGGACAATAATGGGCCAGATAAATTTCAGAAAATATTTCTCAAAGTTTTGCTACTTTACAGGTATAGCTCCTCTGCGTTGGAGAGCTATTGGTAGCTATGCTGTTGCAGTAGACTATCATTACTTCACCAAAAGTGGTATTGAGAATCAAGATCTTGAAGTAGAGCACCAGGTATTAGAGAGACAATTGGATTTTTTCTCTAACTATTGTGAAGTGGGGGATGCCAGGACTCAAATTGCGCCTCTTCTTTCAGGAGAAATATCAGACAACTACAAACCAAGGGTTTTTATCTCTATCGATGATGCAGATGTTAGTGTGTTAGATGCTTTAAAGACATTTGAAAAACATGAGATACCTTTTGTTCTATTTGTGCCAACAGGACTAATTCTAAAAGATCACTCAAGAGACCAACTGCTATCTATAATTTTTCAAAAATTCTACGAGTTATCCGAGTCATTAAAGCTGCCAAATGGAGAAAAGGCTACTTATGGAAATATCTTTAACTATGTTAGTCAGTGTGAGGAGTCAAAGCTTGAAGAATTATTGAGTGAAATAAACAAGTTAAACCTAGAGCCCAAAGTGATTACCCAAAGGAGTCTGCTATCGTTGCAGGAGCTTGTCGGCCTGGCGAAACACCCACTAGTTACACTGGGTTCACACTCCATGACACATCCTGTCTTCTCAGAACTTCCATTGGAGTGGGCAGAGTGGGAGATTAAAACTTCATCTAAATATATTACCGAAGCGGGGGGCGACTCTTCGCTCTTTGCATACCCTTAGGGTTTAAAGGGTCTTTTAATCAAGAGACCATTTCAAGGCTAAAATTATCAGGGGTAGAAGTTGCGTTCTCTACAATCTCTTCAAAAATAGATAAACGTTCAAACCCTTATTCTCTTGGACGGATAGGTATGTTAAATATATCAGATAGCACCTACTTAAAGGGGGTTGTTGGAGGAACTTTTGAGTATTTTGATCGAATTCTAAGAAGAATTTGATCAAAACCAACCCTGAATAATCAAAAAATTCCAAATAGGATAATATTATGGAAGAGAAAGGTTGTTTTAGTAAAAAGTTCAGGGATACTAAATTTATCAATTGAAGGACATGAGTAATATTAAGATGCCAAGCAAAAGTCAGAAGGAGCATTATGAATTTCTTCATGACGAATATGGGAAGCATCACTATGATCAATCTTCCATGGCTTATCGTGATCGATTTATTTATAAAGTAATCTTAGATGGTCTGGATCTAAACGGGAAAGATGTTGCAGAGCTTGCTGCTGGCAGTGGAAGTAACTCTCTTGAACTAAAACGTCGATATCCTCAAGTTCGCTTGACAGGGTTTGATATCTCGTCAAAGGCTGTTAAGCAGTATAAAGAAGATGTTGGAACTTCTGCTTTTCAGCAAGATCTCACAAAGCCTATGAAACAGAAATTTGAGTTTGATGTGGTTATGATCTTTGGAGGACTGCATCATTGTGCAAATGACTTAAGTGGTATATTTCGAAATATTTCCAGGATCTTAAAACCAGGTGGAATGTTATTTATGTGGGAACCAAATCAGGAGTGTTTCCTGGAATGTTTAAGAAAGATTTGGTATCGTAAAAGTCATTATTTTCAAGAAGAGACAGAGGAAGCTATTGTCCATGATGATATTATTAACATGGCCTCATCATATTTCGAAGTAATGGACTTGAAATATATGGGGGGGCCGGCACATTTTCTAATACTTAATAGTATGATTTTGGGTATCCCACTGTCTGTGAAACGAATTATTTCACATCCTTTGTTTGCTCTTGAGTGGTTTTATAATTTGTTACCAGGAAAAATCTTTTATCCTTGCTTTATTGCCAAGTGGAAGCGGAAAGAGCATGAGCTTACATAGCTATGAATTCAATTTTAGTGTTAAATATTATTATCTAGGGGGATTACAATAATGTTGTCCGTTATCATACCGATATTTAATGAATTAAATAATATTGAGCCACTTGCTGAACAAATCAAGACTGTGCTAAATGATATTGCAGAAGAATATGAAATCATTTTTATAGATGATGGTTCAAGTGATGGGTCAGATACTAAATTGGATGAACTCTCTGATGCTGACAAAAGAATTAAAGTAATTCATTTCCGAAAAAATTTTGGTCAAACAGCAGCAATTATGGCAGGAATAGATGCTTCTTCAGGAAGCATTATTATTACAATGGATGGAGATCTCCAAAATGATCCAAAAGATATCAAAAAATTATTAAATAAATTGAATGAGGGATATGATGTGTGTTCTGGGTGGCGTAAAGATAGAAAGGACAATCCTTTAAAGCGCAATTTGCCAAGTAAGATAGCAAATTGGTTTATTTCAAAAGTGTCGGGTGTGCATTTGAATGATTATGGTTGTACACTAAAAGCTTACAAAAGGCATGTAATAGAGAATGTAAAACTATATGGAGAAATGCACCGATTTATTCCAATTTATGCGGTATGGCAGGGAGCAACAATTACAGAGCTTCCAGTGCGACATCATCCAAGAATTTACGGTAAGTCTAAGTATGGACCTGAACGAGTAATTAAAGTTATCTTGGATCTTTTGGTTATTAAATTTTTAGAGAAATATGCGAAGAATCCAATTTATATCTTTGGGGGAGCTGGAATATTATTTTTCTTGAGCAGCTTCTTTTGCTTTTGTTTAATGCTTTATTATAAAATATCCGGATTAGGTAGCTTTATCCAAACACCATTACCTCAATTGGTTGCGTTCTTAGGCTTAATGGGGTTTATGTCAATTCTCATGGGGTTTATTGCTGAAATTTTAATGCGTACTTATCATGAATCTCAGAATATGTCTATTTATTTAGTTAAATATAAACGGAATCTATAGCTCTTTATGTGTGGTATTGCAGGATTTATTGGTAACGGTGACTTTGATGATATAGTGCGGATGACACGAAATCTAAAGCATCGGGGGCCAGATGAAGAGGGCTTCTGGAAAAATGATATAAAACATATTTTCTTTGGGCATCGTAGACTTTCTGTGATAGATCCTGTTGATGGAAAACAGCCCATGTGGGACAATACATCCTCGTTATGTATTATATACAATGGTGAAATTTATAATTACATTGAACTAAGGAAAGAGTTAGAGTCTTTAGGATATGTTTTTCAAACCAGTCATTCTGATACTGAAGTTTTGCTAATCGCCTATAAGGAATGGAGAGAGCACCTTGTTTCCAGGTTGAATGGAATGTGGGCATTTGCAATTTATGATGTAAATAAAGAAGAAATATTTATAAGCAGAGACAGGGTAGGTGAAAAACCACTGTTTTATACTTTTCAAAATGGTACATTCGCTTTTGCCTCCGAATTAAAAAGTTTAATTCAGCATGAAAATATATCCACGTCGATATCAAAATTAAGTCTTCAGAAATATTTTGCTTACGGATTTATTCCTGCTCCGAGATCGCTTTATGCGAATATTTTTAAGTTGCCAGGGGGACATAATTTATTTGTAAATGTCAAATCACTGGATTTTAAAATATGTAAATATTGGAGTTTTTGTATTGAGCCTGTTGATAAAGTGCCAAAAAATGCTGAATCGGTTTGGGGGGAAGAGCTGCGGGATTTATTAGATAAAGCCGTTCAATGTCGCATGAGGTCTGATGTCCCTTTAGGGGTTTTCTTGAGTGGGGGAGTGGATTCTTCCGCAATAACATATTTTTCAGCCAAAAATGCATGTGATAATAGAGTACAAACATTTTCTATTGGTTTCGTGGAAAAGTCTTTTGACGAATCAAAACATTCTAATTATGCTGCGAATGTATTTAACACGATACATCACAATAGGGTTTTTTCACTTGCAAATATTCAGAAAAATCTTAACAAGATCGTAACTGCTTTAGATGAGCCTATAGGAGACAGCTCACTCCTTCCCACATATCTCCTTTGTCATGAAACCAAAAAACATGTAACCGTTGCGCTTGGGGGGGATGGTGCGGATGAATTGTTTGCTGGCTATGATCCTTTCAGGGTGTTGCACCTTGCCGAATTCTATGACACCTATGTGCCAGGCAAAATCCATGCAGCGTTAAGATTCTTTGTGGACAAATTTCCAGTTTCTCATAATAATATGAGTATTGATTTTAAAGTAAAACGTACTTTACGTGGGCTTTCATATGAAAAAAGAGTTTGGAATGCTGTCTGGTTAAGCTCTTTGGAACCTAAAGAAATAGCAGAATTGTTATCAGAACATGTTGATTTGGAATGTTTATATGAAGAGGCTATTAATGAATGGGAGACTTGTGAACAAAGTAATTTAATTGATAAAACACTACAGTTTTATACAAACTTATATCTGCAAAATAATATTTTAGCAAAAATTGATCGAGCGAGTATGTTGAATTCACTTGAAGTTCGCTCTCCATTTTTGGATATTAGAATAATTGATTTTATTAGAAAGATACCATATCAATTCAAGTATCGAAATGGACAAACTAAATATATATTATTAAAGGCTTTGGAGCCCATATTGCCGAGGAATATCCTTCACAGAGCAAAAAAAGGCTTTGGAATTCCTGTTGGCAAATGGTTTCAGCAAAATAAATTGCAAATACCATGCAATAGAATAAACATGGATTATAAGATGAATGAGAGTTTCCTAGAAAAAATAACCCATGATCATCTTCACGGGAAAGCTGACCAAAGATTGTTTTTATGGAATTTATATCTGTTATTGAACGGAAACTTTGGTCCTGCGCAAACTACTCTATAGTAAGAAGTTCTTATTGGGGTTTTAATTTATTTATTCTAATTAGTATGTTGATATTATTTAGTAAATTATTTGTAAGAAAATCTGTTTATAGTAATAAGATATTTTCTGTTCCTGTATGGCTGAATAATTTGCTAATAAAAGTGATGCGATTCGAAAATAAGATTATCGAAATTAATAACATTCCATTTGGGATTAGTATATTTTTCATTGCAAGAAAAAACGTAATTGTATAACCACAGCACTACAAGATAAATGAGTATTGCTTTCATACTTGTTCACAGGTAAAACATCAAATCATCCAACTCTGCCAAAGACATTGAAGCTGTTTTTTTATATTTTTATGATGAAATGAAATGTAAAGTTTATGGTATAAGTCAGGCCACATATCTTTGCCAGTTCTCTGAATATAGAGAATCCCAATTAGGAAAATGTAATAAATCTACTGCTCACACAAAACCGTGAATTCTCAGCGTGTTATGTTAAGGTGAGCAAAAAAAACGTTATGAATAAAATGAGAATAGAAGGAGCATCCGTCTCGCAGGAGATTGACAAAAAAGTATTCTGTTTTTTTTCAATTATTGTCATTATCCTGGTTTATGGGACTGGCATAGTTTCAGATGATATAGCTGAAATAGCAATTCGGCAAGGAATGCATAATTTCTGGTGGCATCTCATGCCTAGGGGAAATTTTGCGAATATTCCTGTTGCTAGCCTTACCCACATGTGGGTTTTTAGCCTTATAGATATTGATAATCTCCTGCTCGTATACATTGTAAAGGCGGTACATGCAATACTTTCGCTTTATATGGTGGCAAAGTTTTTCTCGCTTTTTATTGATGGGCACTCAGCGTTACTTACTTCATTTTTATTTTTATTCTTTCCAATTAGAGACTCAATGACATATTGGTATATGGGGTCACATATGGCCTTCAGTATGTGCTGCTATTTGTTTGCTTACTATTTAGTTCATAAAGGCTACCTGAAGCGTGCCGCAACTGTAGCTTTTTTTGCTTCATTTACGAGCTATGGCTCACCTCCTACTGCTTTTGCACTGTTTATCCTATGTGTGTTGAAAAAAAACTTTAAAAAAGGCTTATTCCTGCTTGTTCCTAATGTAGTCTATTGTACATACTATATTTACTTAAAAGATTTTTTATTTACGTTTCCGATATATTCAAAACTTCCTCCTGAAATTAATCTACTAAGTATTACAAAGCAATTTTTGTTACAGATTGTAACATTTTTTGATGCCGTTGCAGGGCCTTCATTTATGTTCAAAGTGTATTATTCTATAATTGAGAATAATGTTTGGTCAATAATTGCGATCATAATATTTGTTTCATTGTATTTGAAGATGGTAGCAAATAAGAAAATATATCCATATCAAATAAAGATTGATAAATCTTTGCTTGCTGCTTTTGTTGTTTTAGTGATAGGCTCTTTAGTTATGTTTTCGGTTACCGGGCGATATCCGCAACTTGCATTTAATCTGGGAAATCGAACGGTAATATTTGGTGCTCTTTTGTTGTCATACTTGATAGTGGCCGTTCCCATCAACAAATATTTAAGACAGGGAATCTTACTATTAATATTATTTTCTATTGTGGGGGTGTCAGTTCATTGGAAAATCTGGAATAATCATCAGATTGAAGTATTTCATAACATACGAACAAACGAAGATTTGCAAAACTATGATAAGCAGGAACCTGTCTTTGTGATAGGGAATCAGTATAGTAAAATGGGGCCATTTTCTCATATTGAGTTTCTTTCTGAGAATTGGGTTGCGAAAGGATTGTTTCAGTTGGCAGGTAATAATGAAATTGAAGCCCTGGCCTTAAATAAGCGTTTTATTGTTAAAGAGAATTTGTTGGTTGACCAAAAACGCCAAAATATTTTAACTATAGGCCCCGCAGTGAATATCTACGATTCTGAGGCAGATAAGCTCATAACAGTATCTTCAGATATGTTAAACGAGTATATTGAAAATCTTCCTGATGAGAAAAGGCATTGGGTGCAGATGATAAATAATGAAAAAATTAATAATGCAATCTTAAAGTTGATGCCTCGATTAAAGTATGCTTTTTAATAATATTTAACGTAGTGATAATTTGTGTTTTTCATGTGGTTGATAACAATTTGCGGTAAATAGCTTTGTATAGAAGATTAATGTTTTCATTATAGGCAAGAATTATGAAAGAGAAAGATTCTTTTCGTACTAAAAAAGAACCAAAAAATGTTGACTTGCTTGACATCAGTGTAGTGGTTCCCGTTCAAAATAATGAAACATATCTATCGGAAATCTTCCATGGTGTTGAAAACCAGTCATTGTTGCCGAGGGAAATTGTGATAGTTGATTCTAGTTCAAACAATAAGATATCAAACCTTATAAATGAGTGGAATGGCGCAGTACCTATAAAGCACATTAAGGTTGATTCCTCATATCCAGGTGACGCAAGAAATATAGGAGTAGAAATTGCAAAAAGTGAATGGATTGCTTTTTTGGATTCAACAACAGTACCTGAACATGACTGGCTGGAAAGATGTGTAGAGATGGCAGTTGAGAAGAAAGTAGATTTTGTTGGTGGTCTTTCTCTTTTTGAAGCTGATACTTACTTTAAGAAACTATTAAGGGCTACATCATATGGTTGCAGCCCATGTGGTACATTGCCCGGATCAATTATGAAAAAAGAAATTTTTAAAAAGTCAGGAGGTTTTATTTCAAGTATTCGCTCTTCAGAAGACATTGAATGGATTGAGAGGGTAAAGGCTATGGGGGTTAAAACGGATACTGTAAAATATCCGGTTACAAAATATTATGGTTTGCAAGGTGATTTATGGTCAGCAATAAAGAAATATTATAAGTTTGCTATGGCAACTGCTCAAACTGATATTTTAAAAGGTCAAAAAAAATTATATATGTCAGCTTTGTTAATGTTACTCACTATACTAACTTATAAGTGGAATCTCTATGTTGCAGGGTGGGCTAAAGATAGTATTTTGTTTATTCCACACATAACCAAGATATATCTGGTTACTTTGGTTGTGTTGTATGTTGTTCTTAAAGGATTTTTGCGGCCGTAGAATCGTAAAAGCAAGCTTGGGATCTTTGAGAAGACATATCTTTTTGTTTTAGCCATCTTAGTTACAGGATTAATCCACAACTGGAATTACATTTTTGCAAGTTTTGATATAGAAAGTGCCTTCTATATTCCACATATAACTAAGATATACGTTATTTCACTGTTTTTGCTGTCTATTGTTTTCAGGGGTATAATTCGTCCTTTAAGACGAAATGTTGAGTGGTCATTTATATTTCCGTTTGAATGGATTTTGATAGGTCTGATAGGGGTCACATTGGATATAGTAAAAGCTCCTGGCTATCTTTGGGGTGGAATACTGGGTGCTATGGGTAAAACAATTAATAAAACAACATAAGGTAAGAATTGTTTGTAGTTAATTAAGAATTGTTTCCTCTGGAGCGGTTTTTGATGGAGAAAACTATTTCATAGAGACTTATTCCTGCTATAGTAATAACACCAAGAAGAATAGGATGTCTAAATCGAATATGTCCTACATATAAAAGATGCATGGTGGCCCCCATTATGACCAGGGCAAGCAGTGGTAAGATATTTATTTGAAAGTCGTATTTCTTCTTTCTGAAAAAATGAATAAAGAAAAAGATAACACTTACTATGTAGGGAATTCCCATCATTAAGTAGGTTTTTGTAGAGGAGTTTCTCCATACCGGCCTCCACATGTTTATAAATTTTTGTGATGTGTGTGTCAAGAAATCTAAAGGTGATGTAGAAATATATTTTGCCATGGCATAAATAGATAATAATTCTCTTTTGGTATGGCTGAAGTCTTTATTATATTGTTCTTTGTCAATTTCAAGAAATTGCCAGGCAGGTATTCTCTTGCCAAATCTCTCATGATATCCCCAGGTTTCAAATGGTCCGCCAGGAGAGTTACGTTGATATATTTCTTGAAAGGAGTAAGAAGGGTGTTTATGATCAACACTAGTAATAGTAGTAGACATGTATTGACCATAAATGAAAACCATCGAAATTGCCATAGTTGAAAAAATAGAGAAGAAAAACAATTTCTTATAATGAATGTGGGTATATCTTTTTTTAAACCAATTGTAGATCATGATAATTGCAATTAGGGCACATGTAGCAAGTAATATCGGTACATTTGCTTTGCGAAACGAATAATTTATAAATAATATTAGAAATAAGAAAAACATATTTAACAATATGTTTTTAAAATGCTTTGAATTAATAACTCTGTAGATACCATATATACCAAGTGACATGGCGAAAAAACCCATTGATTCCTTAAGTACGTATGAATTCCAGAGTATATATTCTGGATAAGTACCGACGATCAGAGTGGTAAAGAAAGAAAGGGATTTGTTTTTATTGCTGGCAAGCATTATAGAATAATAGATACATAAACATGCCAGTCCTGCCCAGATTGAATTTATTATTCCATGGTAAAAGATTAATTGATCAGGGCTATAATTTATTCCTGTAATGTATTTTAAAATAAAAGCTAAGATCAAGGGATATATTGTTACAGCAAAGCCGCTTTTAAACCATATAACAACTTCATACCAACCATTGTTAATTAAATCAATGGCCCTGGCTAAATAGGTGCCTGTGTCAGGAGCGATGAGGTTCATGCCAAAATCACACTTAATACAAAGAATTACTGCAAGTATTCTTAAAGTGATGGCAATAAACAATACAATTAAAAGTAACCTTAAGTTAGATTGTTTTTCAATGAATTTCAGCATAACTTCTTTATTATGTATAACTTGTTATAAGAGGAGGTAACCCAAAGGATTAAGAGCCGGAAAAAAGCTTAACTCTAAAATCCGCATAAATCAAGGGAAAAAGAATGCCCCGAAAAGGCTGGATATTTTTAACTCCATACTCCAAAAGGGATGCAGCAGAAAGCAGAGATAACTAGGGGAACTATTTATGACGCCATCACCAATATAAAAGTATCAAAGAATTTTAAGAAAGATTTTATTTATACTTGAAAGAATCATAACAGAAAATAACCGTGGAGAGGTTTTTAATGCACCATGCGATGTATATCTTGAAAGATAACACTTGCCGGTTTTGCAAAAAGTACACCAAAGATGATACTCATCAATCCCCCCATATGAAAGACTTAAACATAGCACTAAAAGGAATATTCTAAAACACTAAACATTTCGTAGTTTCTACTACTGCATACTGCCAGCTTTCATTTTTATGTCCCGTCGACATAATCATCCCTTATATCCTGTAATCCAGTCTAATATTCTTATGACCCAAAGAGAACCTCTAAATCATCATTTTTCCATTGACTTTGGTTGATAACATTTATATAATGTTCAACTGTTGAACAAATCACAAATGGTTTGCTGGACAGGGTTAATGCTAACTCAACGTACGTCTGGCGACGTGTTGATTTGTGTTTAAAAGTAAGACAGTACGCTCCGGTTTTTTCTGTTCAGTAAGGGGCTGTTATTTTTTAGTTTTGCCACAAAATCCAAACAGTTGAAATGTAACTGAAAGGGCGGAGCTGTCTCCGCAGCATGTTCATAATGTCAAAATAATTTGAATAATGAAGTCTCTTCCTTTTCGTTTTTAGCGTTTACTACGTGAAACATGTACTTCATTTCACTGGAGGTCTCTTGCCCGATGTGTTGTTTGGCGGGTGTGTGAGGATAAATGAAACACCTTGAAGAAACCGTAAAACTGCTTAACCACATTCATGAAAATCCGGAATCTACCCAGAGGGTATT
>Ga0187827_10005113_pt1 | contig 15679 bp, 14 predicted proteins | sample ETNtaG_39_FD_167969 | JGI IMG/M metagenome (GOLD analysis project Ga0187827, IMG submission 167969) | Marine microbial and viral communities from oxygen minimum zone, Eastern Pacific Ocean - ETNP2014_SV_150_PacBio MetaG (Illumina Assembly) | ecosystem: Environmental > Aquatic > Marine > Hypoxic...
ATAAAAGCCGGTGAAACAATATCTCCTGATGATATTGTTATTAAAAGACCTGGAACGGGAATACCGGCAGAGTTTAAAGACAAAGTTGTTGGTATGAAGCCAGGAAGTGATATTAGTGTCGATTCCGTTATAAAATGGGAAGACCTTAAACATGCGTAAGATTGCTGTAATAACCGGTACACGGGCTGAATATGGACTACTTTATTGGGTAATAAAGGAAATACACAAAGCTCCAGAGCTTGAATTGCAGCTGATTGTCACAGGGATGCATCTGTTACCTGAATATGGTCTTACTGTCAGAGAAATTGAGAAAGACGGATTTCCAATTGCTGAAAGAGTAAGAATGCTGCTATCTTCTGACAATGAGATTGCCATTGCGACCTCTATGGGGCAGGGAATGATTGGTTTTGCAAAGGCTTATGAGAGACTAAAACCGGATATTGTACTTGTGTTAGGAGATAGATTTGAAATTTCAGCTGCAGTATCATCATCAGTGCCTTTTAACATACCAGTAGCCCATATTCATGGTGGAGAATCTACAGAAGGAGTTATAGATGAACTTTTTCGTCATGCAATAACAAAAATGAGTAGTATCCATTTTACCTCTACTCCCAAATATGCGGAAAGGATAATACAAATGGGTGAACAACCTGAAAGGGTTTTTTGTTTTGGTGCACCTGGATTGGATAGTATTCATAAGCTTAAGTTGTTAGAAAAACAAGAGTTGGCTAATGAATTGAAACTTCCGGTTGAAAGGCAATGGGGGGTATTAACATATCATCCCGTGACACATGAAAATAATAGTGGCAGGAATCATGTTGAAACTCTTCTAAATGTAGTGGAAGGATTTTCAGAGTTGTACTGGATTCTTACCTTGCCAAATGCTGATACGGGAAGTAGAGCAATAATTAAAGTGGTAGAAAAATTTGTTCATAATAATTCAGGAATGGCCTGTCTGTTTAGCTCTTTAGGACAATTGAGATATTTATCGTTATTAAAAAATGCGGCAATTATGGTAGGGAACTCTTCATCCGGTTTAATAGAAGCGCCTTCACTTGAATTACCGGTTGTGAACATAGGCGACAGACAGAAAGGGAGGATAAGAGCGGCTAATGTTATTGATGTACCTGTATGTGATCAAAATGAAATCGAGACGGCATTAAACAAAGCAGTGTCTAAAGACTTCAAAGAATCTATAAAAGGGTTAAAAAACCCATATGGAGAGGGGCATACGAGCGAGAAGATAGTTGAGATTCTCAGGACTGTGTCATTATCCAATTTATCTAAGAAAGAATTCTGTGAATTGAGCAGGAGGAGCGGGTAATTAGATGGACAAGGTAAAACTGAAAACCCTTTTGATTCCTTCAGATACAACCCTGAAAGAGTCTATGCAGAAGCTAAATGATACTGCAGAGCAAATTCTCTTTGTAACAGATGAAGATAATAAACTTCTGGGAACTGTTACAGATGGAGATATCAGAAGGGGGCTTATAAACGGGCTTAAATTTAGTGACAAAGCTGAAAAAGTAATGTCTCGATGGTTTATCTCTTTCTTTAATGATGAATCTGGCAAAAAAGTGAAGGCCCGGAAAATGATGATTAAGGAAGAGGTTGAACGAATCCCTGTATTGGATAAGAGAGGGCACATCATAGATGTAATATTGTGGACAGATGTATTTGGCCAAAAAGAATCTGTAAAACAAAGACAATTTTTTACAAATAATGTAGTAATAATGGCAGGAGGAAAAGGGAACCGCCTGGATCCATTTACAAAAGTGCTGCCAAAACCCTTAATTCCCATCGGCGAAAGGCCAATAATAGAAATTATAATGGAAAAATTGTATAAATGTGGCTTCCATAACTTTATCTATACGCTAAATTATAAGAAAGAATATATAAAGCTCTTTCTGAAAGAGAATAATTTTCCGTATTCTATTGATTGGGTTGAAGAGGAAGATTATTTGGGTACAGCAGGTAGTCTTTCATTGATCAATGAAAAGATTAAAGATACTTTTTTTGTAGTCAATTGCGATTCTTTGTTGGATGTAGATTATGAGGATGTTCTGAAATGGCATAAGGAACATAATGCTTCAGTAACAATTATAGGTTGTCATAACGAGATTAAAATTCCTTTTGGTGTTCTTGAGATGTCAGATGGTGCGTTAAAAAAGATATTAGAGAAACCTGCACATGATGTGATCATAAATACTGGCGTCTACGTAATGGAACCACATATCATCTCGTATATACAAGAAGGAACGCAGATAGATATGAATGAGTTGATAGACCTGGTAGCGGATAAAGAAAAAATAACTGTATATCCTATCACTGATGGTTGGTTTGACATGGGACAGTGGGAAGGTTATAAGAGGAATGTCGAAGAATTAGGGGGTTGAACTGTATAAGGGAGAAAAAATACTTGGAATTATTCCAGCGAGGGGCGGTTCGAAAGGATTGCCGAGAAAAAATATTATACCTCTCCTAGGCAAACCTTTGATTGCATGGACAATAGAACAGGCGAAAGAAAGCAGATATATTGATAAAGTAATTGTTTCCACCGATGATAGAGAAATAGCGGAGGTTTCCAAAAAATATGGTGCAGAAATACCTTTTTTGCGGCCAAAAGAACTCGCAGAAGACGACAGCAAAGTAATTGATGCTATTCTGCTTGTTATTGAATGGATAGAGAAAAACGACATGTATTATGATTTAATTGTCTTGCTCCAACCGACCACTCCTCTCAGGACATCGGAAGACATTGATAATTCAATAGAATTGTTATTCTCAAAAAAAGCTCAAGCTATTGTTTCAGTCTGTGAAGTTGAACATCATCCGCATCTGGCAAATACATTGCCTGAAGATGGCAGCATGGAAAACTTTCTTAGTTTTGAGCTTGCCAATAAAAACCGACAACAGCTCCCTGTATTTTATAGATTAAATGGTGCTATTTATTTGGCATATTTGGATTACTTGATGGCTAAGAAAGGTTTTTTTGGTGAAGGAACATATGCCTACTTAATGCAAAGAAGGAAATCAATTGATATAGATAATGATATTGATCTGAAATTTACAGAATTTTTATTGAAAGATTAAGACAAGGACAAATATGAGTGCAAAATCAGAAAAATACAACAACAAAAGAACAGAAGCCGAGACATTGGCCACATTTCAAGAGGAAATCCCTTCAATATATTTTTCACACTTGAGTGAAGAAAGCTACAAACGATACATAGCGAATGCTGAGTATGTTTATAGAGATTGCTTAAAATTTCCAGCCAAAATGTTTGATGGTGTAGAGTTAATTGATTTTGGGGCAGGTACAGGCGAAAACACAATTTACCTTGCCAATTGGGGTGCAACATGCACCTTGGTCGAAATGAACGCTAAGGCCCAGAAGATTTCAAAGGATGTATTTCTAAAATATGCCAACAATAAGGAAAGCCACACCTTTGTTTGCTCATCCATATTTGATTACGAACTGCAAGATCAGAAAAAATATGACATTGTTCATTGCAGAGGTGTGTTGAGCCATACGGCGCATAATAAAGAAGCCTTTACTAAAATCGCGACTTTTGTGAAACCCGGTGGTTTTTTAATCTTTGGCGACCCTAACAAGGCGGGTGGATTTCAAAACATGTTGCAGCGATTCGCAGCTTACAGTTTTGCCTCTACCCCGGGTAAGATAGTAGAGGTGTGTGAGGCTCTTTTCAAAGAAGATATAGACCGTAGCGAAAAGACGATTCCTCGGACACGACGCGCTATTATTTTTGACCGATGGGTGATTCAGTCTCAGGATGACGCGTCAGTCTCAGAAGTTGTTTCCTGGGTTCAGGAGAGTGGCCTTCATTTGTATTCTTGCTATCCTCCGGTTCTTTTGCCCCTCTTTGGTGATTCAATTCACCATATGCCTAAACTTGACCCTTATATGCTACATGAACTTTTTTCAATTACCGAATTAACCTGGATGTTGCAAACTGATTCAGATGCTGAATTCCTGCCTGCAATTACTTCACAATTAGGCGAATTTGCATCTTTGCTGACGGAAATTACAACCTATATGCAAAACTTTAATAAGCATAAGAGTTTGGATACAAAAGAATTTACTTCACTTTCACAAGAACTCCTTGCTTCTATGAATAAACTTACTGTATTTGATCCGTTGCGTGACAAGCTATCGGTATTTGCATCTGAGGCAGAAGAGTTCGTAAGCCTGGTGAAAGACGGTGACCTTGCAGGGGTAAGAGAATTTATAGAAAGAACTCAGTATCTCTTCAAAGGCGCTTGCGGAGTACGTCATACAGATTTTATTGCGTATAAACCCGATTCATCCCAGTCGTAATCAGTATAATTTGTTTTTACATTGTTTATATATGGAGGATATTAATTGAAGATTAACAGTCACAATGAATGGGACAAGCTTAGAGAGATTATAGTAGGTAATGCAGCCACGACAGCATGTCTTATCTTTTCAACTCCGGAGACTGTCTCTGAGAAAACCATGGAAAAAGCGTATAAATTGGCACGTGAAGCTTATCCAAAATGGTTGCTAGATGAGATAAATGAAGATTTGGAAGAACTCTGTGATGTGCTGAGAAAATTTGGTGCCAAGATATACAGGCCAGATTCTACAGACATAAATAAGTTATATACCACACCCTATTGGAGTGCTGCGGGCAATAATTGCTATAATATGAGAGATCTTCATCTGGTAGTAGGAAACACGGTTATTGAATCGCCATCTCATGAAAGGCATAGATATTTTGAAGCAACAGGAGTGTATGACATCTGGTATGAATACTTCAAAGAGGGATTTAGATGGATTGCGGGACCAAAACCTAAACTGAAGAGTGGATATAGGGTTGCATATTACGAAAACGAAAAAAAATATAATAAGTTGACTGAAGATGAAATTATTTTCGAAGCGGCAAATACAGTAAGAATGGGGAGAGATTTGCTTTATTTGGTTTCTTCTTCCGGGAACCATCTTGGAGCTAAATGGCTACAAAGCGTCTTAGGTGATGAATATGTTGTACATACTACGGACAAAATATATCGGTCAGCCCATATAGATTCTACGGCATTATGTTTAAGACCTGGCGTTGTACTTCTAAACGGTTACAGGGTAAGTGAGGAAAATTGTCCTGATGTTTTTGATAAATGGGAGAAAATATATTTTCATGACATTCTTCCATTTCCTCAGAAAATGCTTGATTTTCAGAAGAATGTAAGAGTTAAGGTATACAAAGAATTACGTGAAGTGGGAATTGAAAGTAATATCAATGATATATCTTCCGAATGGATAGGAATGAATATCCTTTCCTTGGATCCACATACTGCAGTTGTTGATAAGAGACAGACCAGTCTGATTAAGACTTTAGAAGAGAATAAGACAACGGTTATTCCCATAAATTTCAGACATTCTTACTTTATGGGTGGTATCCATTGCAGCACTTTGGACACTGTCAGAGATAGTAAACTGGAGAGTTATTGTGATTAGGCCTATTTATATCATGTTGTAGAAAGCTACGGCCTCTCAGGCTATGTTACAATTATTCTTTCTATACAAGAAGTTGTGCTACCGCTTTATTATAGTTCATTTGAATAGGGATTGCGATAAATATTGACAAAACACCTTTTCCACGGCACAAATGGTCTAAGACATATGCATTCTTTGGCCTATAAAATTAATTAATAAAAGCCTGACAAATAAGGAAGAATTATGAAGATTCTTAGAACTCATGATAGTTTTTATAGTTACGAAGATAGAAAAAACCAGCCCAAAGAATATTTCAAATTCATCGCAAAAAAAATAGCAGGCAAGATTAACCAACAGAAAAATCCTCTTTTACTTGATATTGGTTGTGCAACTGGTGAATTCATTGCATTTTTTAAGTCGTTGTTTCCACAAGTCAGATTTACAGGCATTGATGTTATGGAAGAGTTATTATCCAAGGCTAAAGTAAATTGTCCCGATTCTGAATTTATTTATGGTAATATTGTAGAACGAAACACTCTTCCTCAAAATAAATATGATTTTGTTTTTTTGCTTGCTGTTCACTCAATTTGGGATGATCCTAAGATTTGGATAGATAACTTAAAATATTTAACAAGACAAGATGGACACGCTTATGTTTTTGGGATGTTTAATCCTGAGCCTGTGGATGTGTTTGTAAAGTCAAGAAGGACAGATATAGAAATCAACCACTTAGAAAGTGGGTGGAACGTAATATCAATAAATACAATTAATAAATACCTCAATGAAATTAATGCTCGTTATAGTTGGGAGGAGTGGAAGATAGGCATACCAATAGAAAAGAATAAAAATGATCCCTTAAGAGCTTGGACAATAAAAGACAATAAGAATAATTATTTAATTGTTAATGGTTTACAGATATTACACAAACTCTTTTTTCTTGAGATTACGTTCTAAAATTGACTGTTTAATGCTTAGAAAAATAATGTAAGTTCAACTAATAGGTGCAAATACAGTAAAGATGGGAAGAGATTTGCTTTATTTGGTTTCTTCTTCCGGGAATTATCTTGGAGCTAAATGGCTACAAATCGTCTTAGGTGATGAATATGTTGTACATACTACGGACAAGATATATCGGTCAGCCCATATAGATTCTACTGCATTATGTTTAAGGCCTGGCGTTGTGCTCCTAAACGGTTACAGGGTAACGAAGAAAATTGTCCGGAAGTTTTTGATAAATGAGGAAACATATCCTTTCCTTGAATCCACATACTGCAGTTGTAGATAAGAGGCAGACCAGCCTGATTAAGACTTTAGAAGAGAATAAGACAACAGTTATTCCCATAAATTTCAGACATTCTTGCTTTATGGGTGGTATCCATTGTAGTACTTTGGACACTGTCAGAGATAGCAAATTGGAGAGTTATTGTGATTAAATTTGTTCTTCCTTACCATGAGTAAATATGCATCAAATTTTCCTCATGGAATAATGTTTCATCATTTCCATGAAGAAACTCATCCTCCATGCAACCAGGGATCGATCTCCGCCAAAGACTTTGAGGAAATACTTCAGTACATCGGTATTGAAAATATTCTTGCCCCGGACGAATGGATCTTTAATCTAGAGCATCACAAACTGAAAGAAAAGCATGTCTGTCTGACCTTTGATGATGCTTTAAGTTGCCAATATGATATTTGTGTCCCTGTTTTGGAGAAATATAACTTAAAATGCTTCTGGTTCGTTTATTCTTCGGTGTTTGAAGGGGAATTGGTAAAGCTAGAATTTTATAATTATTTCAGATCCAAATATTTTGATCATATTGATGATTTCTATGAGTTGTTTTCTAGAAAGTATGAAAAATATCAATTTCAAGAAATTAACAAAGATAAATTCGAAGATTATTTACATAAAAGAAAAAGAGCCTTTCCTTTTTATTCTTTTAATGATCTGAAATTCAGATTTGTAAGAGATGAAGTACTGCAAAAAGAAGATTACGATAAATTAATGGATGAAATTATTGAGGAAAAGGGAGGAGATATTACCCAGCTCTCAGCAAACTTATGGATGACAAATTCGCATTTAAGAGAATTAAGTGATAAAGGTCATTTGATAGGATTACATTCTTATGACCATCCTACTACCCTTTCCAGACTTTCTTATGATGAACAATTTGATCAATATAAAAGAAATTACGTGCATATAACGAGAGTTTGTAACAAAAAAGCGGTAGTCATGTCTCATCCGTGTAATTCTTATAACAATGATACCTTAGAAATCTTAAGACAGTTTGACATATTGTGTGGTTTCAGGTCGAATATGACCGCCCCAAAGGGAAAAAAAATTAATGCAAGTGCCTTGGAGATTGCCAGAGAGGATCATTCAAATATATTGAAGAAATTGCAAACTGTCCCGACTTAGGCATTTGCTGAAAACAGGCAGTGGCAATCACACAATAGAAGGTGTAAACTTAGTCCAAAAGTAGAGATTAAACAACCATGAGAATACTATTACCTACTGGTTTTTGGTACCATGAGAGATGCGGGATGCATTTAGATATCCTATGGATTTGAATCTGGTTTTCCTCGAATGCTGAAAAATATGAACAAGATAGCAACCATTGAACAAATGGAGAATGCGATAAGAACGAATAGGAAATTCGGTATGATGCTTCCTGTGTCATTTATAATTGGAATGCCTGGTGAAGACGTGGAATCGTGTCGTGAAACAGTCGAATTTTGTGTCAGAAATGAAATACCATTGAAATCTATGATGTTTGCTACGCCTTATCTTGGTACACAACTTTTTGAATCTTGTATTTCTACCGGCCGAATAAGTAAAGATAAATTATACAAATTTGTAGTAAAACTTGAGCATGCTCGTGATTTTGTTGTCAATCTGACGGACACCTTTAATGATGAACAGCTTATAGCAAAAAGACAGGAAATGGTAGGTGAGGTGTGCGCAAGAGTTAAGGCAAATTCTGTTGAAGTCTATGACAGGAAACTCAGGAGTCTTTTTGGTAATCTCGTCAAGGATTATTTGGAAGACAAAATTTTACTTAAACATCGTGCAGTACACGGTGGCGTTGATATCTTTTAATTATGAGAGTAAATCCGTTTAAAGATCTTTATGATGTTTGTAATAGTACTAGTTCGAGATTGAAATATGAAAATCTGCCGAATTTTCCAAGATACATAGATGTTGAGCTCACTAATAATTGCAATTTTAGGTGTTTAATGTGTCATACCGGGACTTATTCTTCAAAAAGGAAAAGGGGGTTTATGTCAGATAATGTTTATTTCAATATACTAGATGAAATTAAGGAATATAAAACACGAATAAGGTTTATAGGATGGGGAGAGCCGACATTACATCCGAAATTAATTGAATATATTGTAGAAGCTAAGAAATATGGGATCATGTGTCATATAAATACGAATGGTAGTCTTATGAATGACCGAATGATTCAAATGTTAATAGATATTCCATTGGACAGTATAAAATTCTCTTTTCAAGGTATTGATAGAAAGAGTTTTATGGAGATGAGAAATATAGATTTTTATAACGAATTATTAGGTATCGTAAGAAAGTTTTATGTGAGAAGAGGAGAAAAGGAGTATCCGTATATTCATATCGCAACAACTGTTACATATGAAACTAAAGAACAGATAGAAAGATTTGAAAGTACGGTGAAAGATTTTGTCGACTTAGTAACTGTTGGTAGGACAGTCCTTGAGGTACAAGATATTAATAATGTAAAGCTTGGAAAGGAAGAAAAAAACACTATTGAATATCTAAAAGAACAGAAAAGCGTAATTAAGACATATACAGAATGCCCTGAGGTATTTGATAAACTTTTCATAAATTGGGATGGAAAAGTAAGTGCATGTTGTGGCGATCATGAGAATAAAATGCTAATTGGTACTTTGGGTAAAAATTCACTTAAAGAGATATGGGTTTCAGACAAACTGCAATTTTACAGAGATATGCTTAAAGATATGCGACATTCAGAGCTTGAACTTTGTAAATCATGTTATGACTATCATAGTCTCCAAACTCTTGCAATTTAATATGAAAGTATTATCAAAGGCATGAATCATATCTTTTCCACAAAAAGTCCCATTATTATTAAAAAGCTTATTTTGCTCGATGGGTATCCAAGAACGGGCAAATACTTTGTAGGTAAACTCATTGCAGGCTTAAAAGGAATCGAAGTATTTCAATCCATTAGTGTGATCGAGCAATTGTCATTTATGCATCGTATGGGTGGAATCAAGGAGGACGCGGCCATTTGCCTGATAAGATCTGTACTTGGTGAGTTTGCTTATAATATGGTAATAGGGAGATATTTAAACCAGCGGTATGATGATGCATCGTCAATTTATAATTCTTATAAGTTTGATGAATATTTAAAAAGAAGTTTGAACAGTGACAGGAATGAACTTTTGAAGAATTATTATAAAGAGGGTAGGAGTTCTCTCTTTCTGACGCATGAGGCATTGCCGAATGTACAAATATTCTTTAAATCATACCCTGATCTAAAGATGATCAATCTAATTCGACATCCCGTGGATGTCATACATTCCTGGTATTTAAGGGGATGGGGTCGGAGGTTTGGGACGGATCCGGTGGCCGCTAGTCCTGTACTGAACGGCCCTGATGGCCCAGTGCCATGGTTTGCCTATGGGTGGAAAGAGGAATATTACTCCATCTCCGAAACAGACAGGGTCATCAAAAGTATCTACACATTGACAGAAAAATGTAAAGAAACGTACAATTCGCTTCTTCAGGCTCAAAAAGATCAGATTCTTTTTGTAAGATATGAAAACGTGTTGGAGAAAACAGATGAAGTTATACAATCCATATATTCCTTCCTGGATACTGAACCGTCTGATTATATGGCGCAGATCAAGGCCAGAGAAAGATGTCCATGCACACTTCCTCCCGGTGACAGGGAGGCAAAGACTAATGCGATTAAAGAAAAGGCTACTATTAGATACTTCAATCTTATGCTAAATATGGTGGAAGAGTATGAAGATAAAGAGAATATCTATAAGCTTGATGTTAACGAATAACCGTTTTGACACTGATAAGCAAGTAAATATCACGGGAAACAATTAAGTGGAGCATCTGTTTAAAGCTGATGGAGAGCTTAAGATCTTTATTAAATAAAATATTCATTGATAGCTTTATCATTTTCAGATTACCATCTTACGTATATACATATTTGTTACTCATCAAAACCATTTGTACTTATACAGTACCCCTTTCCAGTGATTTTGCAGAGAAAATCATGCGTGAGATAGAAACAAATACTATTTATAAAAATTTGGCCAAAAATAAAATATCTGTTTTCCAAAATATGCAACAATACTTATCACATTTACCTATTTATTCTAAAATACTTTAAAAAAAGCTAAAGAGTTTCTTTTTAAGCAACAATGGTGGTTTCCCTTTGAGCTAGGGGAATTAGTAAGTGATCAGCCTAAAATTGCTGTCCATCTGTTAGAAGGAACTGATCTAAAAAAACCAGATTTAATATGGTTTACAAATGTGAGTATAGATGTAAATCGTGTATTAGTTTGTATAACTATATGTAATGTATACTAACAGTATTGTATGAAGATAAAAATATTATCTAGAAGAGAAAACACATATGTTCATGGTTATATATTAAAAGACCTTGAAAAATTGGGAATGAAATGGGTTTTAGTGATAGATCATGAATAAAATAATTATTTATGAAAAATTAAATTTACTTACTATATGCCTATCTTTGTTTAATAAGTATTTTTACAGTAAACAGTATTTTATGAATTATAGTAACTTTGTTAAGGTCTTTTTGTACCCACTAGTCAAAATTTTATCGCTTGAGCAAATTCATTACGTAAAATTAGTGTTTTCAGGATTTTATCCCAGAGCTTCAATTATGGCAGTAGAAATTGGCAACAACATTGTTGGCAATGAGCGGAAGCTTAGCACCCCTTTTATTAAGTATCTTAGAGATAAAAGAGCCATCGACTTAGTGAAAAAAGCCTATGTAGTGAATAGTATTAATACTTCTGTGAAATATAATATTCTAAAAGAATTTGTTATTAAAAATGAAGCCTTGCACGTATGCTATTTTCCTGCTAATAAGAATTTTATTATAGATAGCCTAAAGAGTGAGCTTCCGCAAGTGTCTATTATATCATGGCATAATTTCATTCTGAACTTGATTAAGTTTGGAAAAAATATTACGAATTGCTTGATGTTACTGACTGCACCATTTGTGATTATGGCAAAGATAATAAAGGATGGGAGAGCTACGCTATATTTTAAGGCGAATAAAGCATATAGGGAGATCATTTTTTTTCATAGACATCCATTTGTAAAAAGAGAGGATGCCAATGCATACAGGGATTCTTATTATTTCAATAGCTCGATACTGAAAATTAATGATTGCATACACACCGGAATGGTTGAGTCTTTATCGTTTGAAAAAACAAAATATTTAGAAGAGAGAGATGGGTTGGTTATTGACTATATACTTCAGAAGATTCCTATTAGATATATTATAGATTGCCTATTCATACAATATTATAAAAACTTTATTGGTTTTATCCCAAAGTTGGCTTTTAATAATAATACATCTATCTCTACAACTATTCACTTGATTAGTGTAGTAAAAAACATATTAGAATTGAAAAATTATCTGCGAAATATAAATGCTAAGTTGGCGGTATTTGAAAGTGAGATGGGATTTGTGCCCAGTATATTTACTATCCTGAGCGATAAGTACGGGATTAAGTCTATTACAATGCCACATGGTTATGGATGTGTCTATCATGACTATACAAGGAGCAATTTAGTCATTGATTATTTTCTTGTACAAGGTGATTATTATAAAAAGTTTTTCCCATTATATAACCCCAATATAAAGAATTATTATCCTGTGGGTAATATTGAGATTGAGGGCATCAAACAGGCTACAATTAATAACCGAGAGTTAAATAAACACATCAAAAAGAACTGCAAGGTCGTAACTATATTTGTTGTCTTCACAATATTTATTGCTGGTCATGTTTCAAGCTGGCAAAGATTACGTGGAAAAGTGTTTGATGTTAAGGATGTGAGGATGGGTTTAATAAAATTATGGAGGCCATTTTTAGAATGGGTAAATAGTCAAGATAATCTATTTTTGATTTTAAAAGGAAAAGCAGGTAGTAAACAATATGAGCATGTTCTCATAAAAGATCTTTTTTCATTAATTTCAAAAGAAAAGTATTATCAAAATGACGAGTTGCCAATACGAGATCTCATAGATGTAAGTGATTGTACGATATGTACTGGAAATTCATCAACATTCTATTCTACACTCTGTCTAGGCAAGCCTGCTATATCATACAATTTTTTTGAATCTGGGCATGTTCCTCCGATAGGTTATGATAAACATTTAGTTGCTACTAACCCTGAGGAGTTAATATCTAATTTAACCTATATCTTAAAATACGGTATTTCTGAAACAGTATATGAAAAAGCTAGAAAAGACCATTATGCTGAAGGAAATCTCGATTTTAAAGCAGCGGAGAGGATTAAGAGATTAACCAAGAAAATAATTAACAACTAGCTTGTTATAATTAAATAGTTGTAATTAATATGAAAAAGTGCCATGAACTTGCTATGTCAAAACGACCAGCATGTTGTATTAAAATATCATTAATCAATGATATTTTCTTGTGACATACAGTGAGTGGTAATTATATGTTATAAAATTGATAAACTAATCAAATCGTGATTGGATTAGAGGGATCCTTTCCTCCAAGCTACACCTGATAATGGCTTAGTCCCCCAAGGTCCGTAAACAAACATTGTTTGGAGTTTTTGAACAGTGTAATTCACGAAAACCTATATTTCATTTAGCTAAGTGCTAACACCTCAACATAATTATGCAAATCTTTCGTCTGCAGTTGGGCTTGGTCTGATTGGTTTTAACGAGGAAGATATTGTGCTTGATTATGGGTGTATGTTTTTTGACTCCTTTGTTTATGCGTCCAGGCTATGCAAGAAAATTGTTGGTATTATACCTTCTTCTGGAAGGTATAATACACTTCAGAAGCGACTTGTGGAGGAGGGTGTTAAAAATTATGAGTTTGTGAATACGAACTATAAAGAACGGCATTCTGGAGAAAAAGTTGATTGTGTAATAATTAATTGTTTTCTGGAACAACTACTAACTGAGATAAAACATGACAAATCGGTCTTCTTTGGCAACAAGACAAGGCCCAAAAAGAATGATAATAGTCCAGAGAAAATATCTATTGGGTTTTTAAAGACGGTTTTCAATGTATTAAGACCCGGCGGTACACTCTATTTATCGTATGCAAACAAGTTAAGAATCAGCATTCTCTTCCAATTAAGTATGCTTGAAATCATGTCTTTTTTTTTCTCATATAATTTAAGAAAAGGCATGGGTTTCGTTTCTTTTGTAAAAAAGATATGTTTATTGTTTTATTATTTATTATCTCAAAAAGGCCTGGAAAAATTGTTAAAGGCAAATGGTTTTGTTGACATTGAGAAATATGCGGTTTTTCCTGATCATAAATATCCATTAAAGATCATACCATTTAGTAAACTTGATGAATGCAGTTATGAGCCAGTTCCAGACACCTCTAGGGAAGGCAGCTTACGCAGGATATCTGCTGGAGTTAAGAGAAGAGTAGACAGGATCATTTTCAATAAACTTAAACTATTTGGTCTCTCTCGCTCGTTTATTATTACAGCCAGAAAAGCCTCATGATATTACTATCATGCTTTGTGAGCTGATAACTAATAATACCCATAATAATAACATAGCACTGTATAAATGCTACAACGCTAATAATGTGTTTTATAGGAAAGCGGCGTTTAGCAATTGGGGCAATAAGATAATCGAGAATGAAAAAAAAGGTTATGAATGGTTCTATAATGACTCTGAGACTTTAATTGAAACAAGGCTTAAGAAGAGGTATTTTTATGAACTTGTTATTCCTCAGTTTAAAGGTAGAAAGTTTTCATCTGATAGTATTATTTCCGGGAATGAAGAAACCATAGAGATGATAATAGATTATTATAAAGACCGGTGGTCTACTAAGGATGTTTTTGCCATTCATGGAGACTTGGCTTTGTGTAATTTTGTAATAGATGACAAAAATATTAAATTAGTTGATTGGGAACATTTTCATTATTCTGACAAAGAGTACTTTGGATATGACATCATAAATATGCTCTTTATATTAATATATCACGAATCAAAAAGAACATTCAGCTTAAATAAGAGAAATAGAGATTTCTTAAGAAAATGTTATATCCAATTAATTGAAGGTGTTGTGGATAGTAACAAAATACTTGAAAAACCTTTTCAAAATGCAAAGAATTATCTGTTGAAATTTAAAGATAGATTTCTGATAAACACAAATATCTACGACAAATTCGTTCTTTCTGGTAGTCCACCTTCTGTGTTGGAATATTTTGATTCAATTGTTACTAAGTAAAATAGCAAATAAAATATTAGATAAGTACTCAACAAATACTGAAGCAAGTAATTATCTATTATATTTACTGATACATCCTGCAAGAATATTACATACTGTCCCATTTTATGCTAAGGCTATAAAAAGAAGATTTCTTTCGAGTGCGTCCCCTCCAGATTCTTATCCACAGTATATTCACACTGTTTATAAGGAAATAGAGGATTCTAATTTCTCCTCTGAAGTTCGTTTTATTAAAAGCTGTTTTAAAAATTCTTCTGTAAGGCCAGAGTCTGATTGTCAAGGTCAGAGATCAATTACTCTAGCTCGTGGTGAATTTAACTATGACAAGCTCCCGGATTGGAATACAGAATTTGACGATCCGGAACAGATAATGTCGATGCATAGATGGAATTGGCTGCTGACTGAACTCGCCAATCCAAAAAGCCCTGACTCTGCTGCTCGGGGGATTGAATTAATAAAAAGCTGGACTGCTGTACAGGGTTCTATAAAGTCAAACCTGGCTTGGAAAAGTTATACAGTGGGGGAACGTATATGTAATTGTATAATCTTTTTGTCATATGTTGGTGCTAAAAACAAAAACTTACCTGAAACTATTACATCTCTAAGAGATATGACATTGTATCTATGCAAAAACCTTGAGTATCACCCAAATGGCGCCACATTTAATCACATACTAAATAATGGAAGAGCGCT
>Ga0187827_10005116_pt1 | contig 15674 bp, 15 predicted proteins | sample ETNtaG_39_FD_167969 | JGI IMG/M metagenome (GOLD analysis project Ga0187827, IMG submission 167969) | Marine microbial and viral communities from oxygen minimum zone, Eastern Pacific Ocean - ETNP2014_SV_150_PacBio MetaG (Illumina Assembly) | ecosystem: Environmental > Aquatic > Marine > Hypoxic...
CTGGTAGCCGCGGACGGGGATGACCGTCTTTTTCAGCCCGGGCCACGCATCATCGGTATAGGCATTGGTGCAAAGAAGCACATGCTGGGCCTTCAGGGCGCCCTCGTCCGTCGCGACACGCCACTCCTCGCCGACCCGGGTGAGGCCGGTCATGCGGGTGCGCTCATAGAGCACGGCGCCCTGCGAAATCGCCGCCAGCGCCAATCCGCGAACAAAAGCCAGCGGGTTGATGGCAATACCGCGACGGTCGATCATGGCGCCATGGTAATCGTCGCTGCCGATCACTTCGCTGGCTTCTCGGCGCGTGAGGAATTCGACGGGCACCTTCAGTCTCTGCCAATATTCGGTGCGTTGGCGCAGCGTCTCTGCCGCCGCCGGCGTATGCGCGGCCGTCAGGATGCCGCTGCGTACGACCGTTATGTCGATGTCATAACGATCGGCGAGGTCGGTCACGAAGTCGGGGGCTCCGGCACCCGCGTCGTTCAGTCGCGCACCATAGACGGGGCCGTATATCTTGAGCACGGTTTCGGGTTCGAACTTGGTGGCACGGGGCGCGACTTGGCCTACATTGCGCCCAGCCGACCCCCAACCAATTTCGTTGGCTTCGAGCAAGACAACGCGCATGCCCCGTTCGGCGATGTGAAGCGCCGCCGAACAGCCGACGAAACCGCCACCGATGACAACGGCATCGACGGATTCCTCGCCGCGTAACGGGGCCAATCCGAGAGACGAGCCGCCGGCCTCGGCAAAAACGGTTTTAGGCGTGGCCGTCACATCATCGATCGGTTTGTACACTTGGCTGTCCTCACGTTATGCGTGACAAAATCCGCGACCACCTCCGCGTATCCACCTAATCTTTGGAAATGTGACCGATGTCATTCATCCAACTTCCATTGGCAAATCTCGGTCGGCCGACCATTCCAGCAGCGATTGATCATAGAGCGCGACACTTTCGTGACCGAGCATGTCCAGAACAAAGGCCGTGTTGCTGGCGGCAATGCCACCGCCACAATAACAAATGACCTTTTCATGTTCAAAGACAGCGGATTGTTTAAACATCTGCTCCAGCGTACCAAGCGGTTTGTAGAGAAGCGGCTCGGATTCCATCAGGTCGCGGCTCGGTAAATTGACGCTGCCGGGAATCCGTCCCGGCCGTCCGTAATGGGCGCCGCCGGTACCGTGAAACTGCTCCGGTGTCAGGGAATTTATCAGCACCACGTCCGGGTCTTGAATCGCTGCTTCAACGTCGATCCGCGCGGCAATTCTGCCGGCCTGGCGCCGCGCCTGGAAATTGCCCCGGCCGAATACCGTTTTCCCGGTCGAAACGGGGCGGTTTTCCGCCGTCCAGCGTGGCCAGCCGCCGTTAAGAATTCGGACATCCGCGACGCCCGATGCCTTCAAGACCCACCAAGCGCGGGTGATCGCGTTGAAAAATCCCGCGCCATAAAGGACAACCCGGGTGTCTTGGTTCACGCCGATCGATGCCAAGAGATCTGTTATGTGCTCGGGAGGCGGCAGGTTGTAGGGAAGTCCGTCCCGAGGCGCCGATAAATCTTCGACCATGTGCAGATAGACCGAGCCGGGAATGTGTCCAGCCTGCCAATCCGAGCGCCCACTTTCGACGATCGAGGGGCCGACCGGCTGTGGTGTCATGAAAAGTGTGCAGTCGATGACGCGGATTGAGGAGTCATCGAGGCGAGCCTCAAGCCATGCTGGATCAACGAGATGTTTAGACCCGGTCATAGCCATATCAAGCCGTCGTTTCCTACACCTGGAAGGCACGCAGGCATTCGAAACCATGCGTTAGGTCTTCCAACAAATCATCCGCACTTTCGAGCCCCGCATGAATGCGGAAAGCCGGACCGGCGTAAGGCCACGTCGTGGCGGTTCGAACCTTACTTGGATTGATCGGCAGGATAAGGCTTTCGTAACCGCCCCACGAAGCACCGACATTGAAATACTTGAGGTTGTCGATCAATGCCGCGCGGGCGCCGTCACCAACAGGTTTCAGAACAAAGGTGAAAAGGCCCGACGCGCCGGTGCAATCGCGTTTCCAAAGGGCATGACCGGGATCGCCTTCCAGTGCCGGGTGGATCACCACTTCGACTTCCGGCTGCTCGGCGATCCATCGCGCCAGTTTGAGGCCTGTTTCCCAGTGCCTGGGAAGGCGCACATGCATCGTTCTCATTCCACGCAGTGCAAGATAAACATCATCCGGGCTCGCTATTTGGCCGAGTTCGTAGGTGCATGCCTTTAGCGCGTCGTAATGATCGCGGTTGACGGTCACGATTCCCAGCATGGCATCCGAATGGCCAACCACATATTTTGTTGCCGCCTGCACCGAGACGTCGACCCCGTGTTCGAAGGCTCGATAATAGAGCGGCGTCGCCCAGGTGTTGTCCATCACGACAACCGCGTCGGCCGCGTGCGCCGCCTTGGCAATGGCCGGAATGTCTTGAAATTCGAAGGTGTGTGATCCCGGCGCTTCCGTATAGACAACCCGGGTATTGGGCTGAATGAGGGATGCGATCCCGTCACCGATAAGGGGGTCATAAAAGGTCGACGACACGCCGAAGCGGTCCAGGAAGCTGCCCGCCAGCCGCCGCACCGGACCATAGACGCTGTCGGTAAACAAAATATGGTCGCCCGCCTTGACGTAAGCGAGGATCGCCGTGACACAGGCGGCAAGTCCGGAGGGATAGACGAAAGAGCGGTAGCCGCCCTCAAGGTCCGCGAAGGCCTCCTCCAAGGCCCGGGTCGTTGGTGTCCCGTTCCGGCCGTAATACATGCCCGGCACGTCTTTGGCGCGTTCGGCGGCCTTGTGCTCCCATTCAGCCATTGTTTGCGAGAGAACACTGGACGCCCGGAAGACAGGAGGATTGACAGCGCCTTGATACAATTCCGGATGACGCCCTGACGTAACGATCTTGGTGCTATCTCTCAACTTTACCTCCTACAAAATTCGGGGACGATTGGTACATGCGAATTCGATTGCGGTCTGTTGAATGCTGCTGAGGTCGCCCAGCCCAATCCGACAGGCTACTGATCGCCTTCGTCGGACGCAAACCGTGTTCGCCCTACTATTTCACAGGCGGGCCGCCGACCAGCGTTGTCGGCGGCCCGAATTCGCACAATAAATTTACCGGTCCATAACCTAGGACTCCCTTGAAATTCAGCCGGCGAAGGGTGATCCTCACCCGATGCAGATCAAGACGTCGCGCCATCGTATCCAAGCCGTCCTCGGGCCGACCAACACGGGTAAGACCCACCTGGCGCTTGAGCGCATGCTGGGACACACAAGCGGCATGATCGGCTTTCCCCTGCGCCTGTTGGCGCGCGAGAACTATGAACGGGCAGTACGAATCAAGGGCCGCCACCAGGTGGCTTTGATAACGGGTGAGGAAAAGATCGTCCCCGCCAACGCGCGTTATTTTTTGTGCACCGTCGAATCGATGCCGGTGGACCGGCGGGTTTCTTTTCTTGGCGTCGATGAAATTCAAATGTGTGCCGATGCCGACCGCGGCCACGTCTTCACCAACCGCTTGCTCAGCGCACGCGGTTCCGAGGAAACCATGTTCATGGGCGCTGAGACGGTGAAGCCCCTTCTTCGCCGCTTGGTGCCCGAGGCCGAGTTCATTACCCGTCCGCGCTTTTCGACCCTGACCTACGCCGGCCAGCGCAAGGTGACCCGATTGCCGCCGCGCAGCGCGGTCGTTGCGTTTTCCGCCGCCGACGTCTACTCGCTTGCCGAACTGGTGCGCCGCGAACGGGGCGGTGCCGCGGTGGTGCTGGGAGCGCTCAGCCCGCGGACGCGCAATGCCCAGGTGGGTCTATACCAGGCCGGCGAGGTCGACTATCTGGTCGCCACCGACGCCATCGGCATGGGCCTCAACATGGACGTCGATCACGTCGCCTTCGCCGAAACCCACAAGTTCGACGGCAGCCGGCCACGCTCGCTGACCGCCGTTGAGTTGGCCCAGATCGCCGGCCGCGCCGGGCGCTACATGAACGACGGCACGTTCGGCACCACCGCCGACGCCGGCGCCCTCGACCCTGAAACGGTCGACAGCATCCAGAACCATCGCTTTTCCGCCCTCAAGGCCCTTCAATGGCGCAACGGCAAACTGCGCTTCACGTCGCTGGCGGTATTACAATCCAGCCTGGCCAAGCGTCCGACCGAGGCGGGCCTGGTGAAGGCCGACGAGGCCGATGATGAACTGGCCCTCACCGGACTGGCCAAGGATTCCAAAATCGCCGCGCGGGCAACCCAGCCGGACACGGTGCGCCTGCTGTGGGACGTGTGCCGCATTCCCGATTTCCGCAAGGTGATGAGCGATGCCCATTGGCGTCTTTTGAAGCGCGTTTTCCTCTACCTGACAGGGCCGGATGCCTGCCTGCCCACCGATTGGGTGGCGGGACATGTGGAGCGCATCGACCGCACCGACGGCGATATCGAAACCTTGGTACAGCGCATCGCCAACGTCCGCACGTGGACCTATGTATCCTTTCGCCACGACTGGCTGAACGACGCCGACGATTGGCGTGATCGTACACGCGCTGTCGAGGACCGGCTGTCCGATGCCCTGCATGAACGCCTGACCCAGCGCTTCGTCGACCGCCGCACCGCCCTTTTGGTCAGCCGCATGAAGAACCGCCAACCCCTTCAGGCCGCCGTTAACCGGGACGGGGACGTGATGGTCGAGGGCCACTTCGTCGGCCATCTGGAGGGATTCCGTTTCGCTGCCGACACCGCCGAGGGCCGCCATGCCGCGGCGCGTGCGGTGGCCAACGCCGCCGAGGGCGCCCTGGCCGGCGAGATCGCGGCGCGCGTCGGGCGCCTGGAGAACGACACCGACGATGCCCTGGTCCTCAAGGCCGACGGGCACATTGCGTGGCATGGCGAAGCGGTGGGTTGCCTTGGCGCCGGCCCCGACGTGCTTAGGCCACGGGTCGAACCCCTAGCCGGCGACGCCCTCAAGCCGGAGTTGCGTGAACGCCTGCGCCGTCGCCTGGCGACGTGGCTGACCGCCACCGTCGGCCGCCGTTTGGAACCCCTTCTTGGCGCCCGCGCCGCCACTCTCAACGGGGCCGCGCGCGGCCTCGTCTTCCGGCTCACCGAGGCCCTCGGCTCGATGCCCCGGAAGGGGGCGGAGGATCAGGTGGCGGCGCTCGACCGTCAAGACCGCCGGGCCTTACGGATCCTCGGCATTCGTCTTGGTCGCGAGAGCATCTACATGCCGGCTCTGGTCAAGCCGGCGGCGGTCGAGATGCGTGCGCTTTTGTGGTCGGCGAGTCGTGGGCGGGATACGGCTGTGCCGCCGCCGGGCCGAGTCTCTGTTCCCGTTGCCCGGGACGCGCCGGTGGAGTTCTACGAGGCCGTCGGCTACCGGCCCCTTGGTCCCCTTGCCGTGCGTGTCGATATCGTCGAAAGGCTGGCGGCCCGCGCCTGGCGGCTGTCCGAGGACGGGCCTTTCGCCGCTGGACCGGAGTTCCTGACCCTGGCCGGTTGCGGGGCGACCGAGATGGACGCCATCCTGAGGGGCCTGGGCTACCGCCCCGTCGGCGGCGATGGCCAATCCCTTTACGGGCGCCAGTCGTCGCGGTCGCGGCGGCCGCGGACTGGGCCGTCGCGGCGGCCGCCATCCGACGGTCCCTTCGCCAAACTGCGCGATCTTTCTGTCGGCCGATGAGCGACGAAACCCAACGCCTGGACAAATGGCTGTGGTTTGCGCGGTTCTTCAAGAGCCGCACCTTGGCCAGCCGTTTCTGCGCCTCGGGCCGCCTCAGAATCAACGGCGCCTCGGTGAACAAGGCCCATCACGGGGTCAGGCTGGGCGATGTGCTCACCTTTCCCAAGGGGCCCCACATACGCGTTATAGAGGTTCTGGACCTGGGCGTACGACGGGGGCCGGCGGTCGAGGCACGCACCCTTTATGACGACCTGGAGCCGCCGCCGGCAAGACGGACCGTGGCCAAGCCCCCGCCCGTCGCCAGACGTGTGCCTGGCAGTGGACGCCCAACCAAGGCCGAACGGCGCGCCACCGACCGCCTGCGCGAAGGGGATTGACGGTTAATTGAACGGCACCAACCCGCATCCCCTCAGTCCGTCTTTTCGAAAATCACCGACTGGTTATTGGCTGGCATGTCGACAATTTCGACGAGGGCCAAGCCGTTCAATTCGGCCTCGGCGGTAACCGCTTCCAGGTCGCGTACGCCCCAGTCCGGGTTGCGGCGGCGCAAGGATTTATCGAAGGCGGCGTTGCTTGGTACCGTCGGGCGGCCGTCAACCTTGTAGGGACCGTACAGATAAAGTATTCCGCCCCGGGCCAGCAGGCGCCCGGCACCTCGCATCAGCCCGACCGAGGCGGACCATGGCGCGATGTGGATCATGTTAATGCAGACCATCGCATCCGCATGGCGGATCGGCCACGCCTCGGTGCTGGCATCGAGCAAAAGTGGCGCCAAGAGATTGACGGTACCGGTGGCGGTCACCCGCCGGTTGATCATGTCCACCGCAACCGTATCGGCGTCGCTGGGCTGCCAGGTCAAGCCCGGCAGGTGGGGCGCCAGATAGACGGCGTGTTCGCCGGTGCCACTGGCCAATTCCAAGACTGTCCCCGAGGGGGGCAGAACGCGGCCCAACACGGCCAGAATTGGGTCACGATTGCGCGCCGTCGCCGGGGCGTGGGGAAGATCGTCATGGGCGTTGCTCATGGGCGTCAACAGGTAAAGGCCGGAGTCACCGCAAACAAGGGAAAAACAACACAATTGCAATGGTTGCGCCGTGGGCCGGCGGTATGATAGGCAAAGGCATGATCAAGAGACTCATGGATTTTATAGGGCGCGGCGGCGCACCCTCGGCGGATGTCGATCAAAATCAGGAGCTGCGGCTGGCCGCGGCGGCCCTGTTGGTCGAGGCGGCGAGAATGGACGGCGAGGTTGATGCCGCCGAGCGTCAGGCCATCGCCGAGCAGTTGAGCGCGTTTTTCAACCTCGATGACGAGGAGACCGATGCCTTGATCGAGGCCGCCGGGGCGAAGGCAAAGGAGTCGAGCCAATTGTACTCCTTCACCCGCGTGATCACGGATCGGTTCTCCGAAGAAGAGAGGGTCCGCATGATCGAAATGTTGTGGACTGTCGCCTACGCCGACCGCCGCCTGCACGACTATGAGGCATCCCTGGTGCGCCGTGTGGCGGGGCTGATCCATGTCGCGGACCGCGACAACGGGGCCGCGCGCAAGCGGGTCCTCGGGCAACTTGGCCTGACCGACGACAAACTGGCACCGGCGCCGGCGAGCGTCCCATAATTACGAATTAAGACCGTCGAACGGAGAAACCCATGACCTACGTCGTTACTGAAAAGTGTATTAAATGCAAATTCATGGATTGCGTGGAGGTGTGTCCGGTGGACTGCTTCTACGAAGGAGAGAACTTCCTCGTCATTCATCCGGACGAATGCATCGACTGCGGCGTCTGTGAACCGGAATGCCCGGTGGAATCAATCATTCCCGACACCGAGCCCGAAGTCGAGAAGTGGCTGGAATTGAACCGCGATTACTCCGAGAAATGGCCCAATATAACCCGTAAGGGCGAACCGCCCGCCGATGCTGACGATTGGCGGGAGAAACCAGACAAGTTGCAACACCTGAGCCCCAATCCGGGCCAGGGGTCCTGACACACCCGACCTGACCAGCCCGCCTAGCCGCGCGTTTTCGGGGCCGGAAACATGCGTGCGGGGCTGTATTTTGACCGAAAAGTGTGATATACAATACGTGCCGGCCGCGCGTGGCCGGTATTTGGTTGTCTGGACCTAAGTTTGAGTTCGTGCCCGGGACGGTGGCGACCATAACAATCTGACTGAGAACGATCCGCGTTGATCCGGCGCTTTGACGTCGTACGCGGAGGACTGGAAGTTTTGCGCTCTAAACAATAAAGGTGGCTCTGTGGGAAAATCGAAAAGTACGGCAAAAAGTACGGCAAAGGAATTCGCTTACAGGCCGGGGGATTACGTGGTCTATCCGACCCATGGCGTCGGCAAGGTCTCAAGTATCGAAAAATGTGAAATCGCCGGCCACAGCTTGCAGCTGTTCGTCATTTCCTTCGATCGCGACCGCATGACGCTACGGGTGCCAATCAGTAAGGCCGCCGTCTCTGGCTTGCGCAAGCTAAGTACGCGCAAAGTCATGGACAATGCCATGACGACCCTGAAGGGTCGGGCGCGGGTAAAGCGCACCATGTGGAGCCGTAGGGCCCAGGAATACGAGGCCAAGATTAATTCCGGCGATCCTATTTCCATCGCCGAGGTGGTTCGCGACCTGCACCGCGCCGAAGGTCAGCCGGATCAGTCCTTCTCGGAACGCCAAATCTATGAAGCGGCACGTGACCGTTTGGCCAGCGAACTTGCCGCCGTCGAGCGGGTCGACATGGAAACCGCTACCGAGAAGTTGGAAACCCTGCTGACCGCGGCCTAACGGGAGCCGCCCGGTGCCCGGCGCCGGCCTCATAGGCCGTGGCGAAGGCCAGGGGCGGTGAGTTCAGGCGGCGCCATGGCCAGTGATCCGAAATTCGCGATATTGCGTCCCGCCGCGCGATGCTGGGCGGTGGCCGCTATCCACGGCGAAGCGGCGCGGCTCGGCACCCTGCACGGGCAACTGGCGCGCCGCATACAGCCGGGTGATAATCTCATCTACTTGGGTAACCTGCTCGGCCTAGGCGGAGCCGTTGCCAAGACCGTCGAGGAGATCTTGCGTTTTCGCCGCGCATTCCTGGCGCGGCCGGGCGTCTTTCGCGACGATGTCGCCTATTTGCGCGGCAGCCAAGAAGAAATGTGGCACAAACTGCTGCAAATTCAGTTTGCTACCAATCCCGGCGAGGTCTTGACCTGGATGATGGACCAAGGAGTCGGCGCCACGGTTGTCGCCTATGGCGGCGATCCGAAAGACGGCTTCGATGCCACCAAACGCGGCGCCGTGGCACTCACCGATTGGACCGGCAAGCTGCGCCAGGCCATGAGCGCCCGAGACGGCCACAACGCCCTTATGAGCGCTCTGCGCCGGGCGGCCTATGTCGCCGACAATTCCCTTCTTTTCGTCCACGCCGGTATCGACGTGACCCGGCCGCTGTCGGAGCAGACCGATAGCTTCTGGTGGGGCGGCGGCGACTATGACGCCATTACCGCCCCTTACGGCTCCTTTCGTCACGTGGTACGCGGTTTCGATCCCCGTCACCGGGGTCTCAAGGCGAACGACGTCACCATCACTATCGACGGCGGCTGCGGCTTTGGCGGCCCCTTGCTCGCCGTTTGTTTCGATGCCACCGGCCGGTCAGTGGATACGATCGAGGCGTGATCCGTGGGCGGTATCGTGAAAATCGTCTCAGGCGGCCAGACCGGAGTCGACCGTGCGGCGCTCGACGTGGCGCTGTCTCTTGGCTTGGCCTGCGGTGGCTGGTGCCCCTTGGGGCGCCGGGCCGAGGACGGCCCCATCCCCGAGCGCTATCCGGTGACCGAAACCGGAAGCCTGAAATACGAGAAGCGCACCCGGCTCAACGTCCGCGACAGCGACGGTACCTTGGTGATTTGTGGTGGAAAACCGACCGGAGGCACGGCACTGACGGTGTGCGCCGTCAAGGGATTGCGGCGGCCCGTCCTGGTGATCGACCCCGACAACTCCGATTCTTTGACCGCCTTCGGCGACTGGGTCGAGGCCGAGGCCATCACCGTCCTCAACGTGGCCGGCCCTCGGGAATCCACCGAACCTGGCATCTACGCACGGGCACAGGCGTTCCTGGTCAAGGTGCTCGGCCCGCCCTTCATTCCGTGACGATCTTGACCTGAGAACCGAGCGTCAATGGCTGGCTGCTGGCTAGGCCGTTGAGGGTCTCGAACCACTCAAGGCGCAATTTCTCGAAGGGCAGGCGGTCTGCCAGGGATTGCGGATTATCGCCGACCCCGACGGTGACGATGCGCAGGCGGAGAGGCCGGATTGCCGTCGCCTCGCTGGCGCTCAACAGGCGAAAACTATAGGTGGTACGTTGAAGAGCCTCGGCCTGGCTGGCGGTGACGGCGGGCGGGGGGAGGGACGCCAGACGGAAGATGCGCCGCCGGGCATCGCGCATGGCAACCAGGCGCACGTCCCGGATGCCGTCCCGGGTCCTTGTGCGCCCCCGCCCGGTGGCCGCTTCCATGCCATTGACGGTGATCCTCTCAATGCCACCAAGCGACAGGGAGCGGCCCCAATCACGGCTGAGATAGGTCGTTAAATCCCTGACCTTGGGCGTCTTCTTCGACGATTCCATATCGAAAATAATGAGCGACTTGTCGGGGCCGCGGGCAACCACTGCCTGGGACGAGTTGAACAGAACGTAGCCCGGCGGCACGGTGAAGCGTATGCCAATCCCGGGATGGGCGAAGACGCGTCCCTTGCGTACCCCTTCCTTGGGGTCATCGCCGAACAGCATCCCATCGATACCGGTCAGGTATGTCGCGCGGCCGCGCCGGGCATCGGCCTGGGGCGCTTGGCCGGCCAGGCGGATGGCCTGTTCGATGCGCGCGGCGGTTCTCGGGTGGGTGGACATGATGTTGAAGCGGGCCGCCGGATCGGGAATATCCTTGAGCGCTGCCTCCAGACGGTCATGTTGTTGAAGCTTGCCCAGGAATCCGCTCATGGCGCCGACGTCGTATCCGGCGCGGGCGAGATAGCGGGCGCCCAGCATGTCGGCCTCCATCTCTTGTTCGCGCGAGAATCCCTGTAGATAGGCCTGGGCACCGAAGGATGCGATGTCACCCAGGCCCGGCGGTGCCCCGGCGGCGCTGCCCAGCACACCCAGAACGGTAAGCCCCAGGTTGGCGGCGATGGACTTGCTGTAACGCTGGGCCGAGTGACGGGCCGTGACGTGGCCGATCTCGTGGGCCAGGACGCCGGCCATTTCCGCCTCGTCGTCGGCCAGGGCCAGGAGCCCGCGGGTGATATAGACGTAGCCGCCGGGCAGGGCGAAGGCGTTGACCTTGTCCGAATTGAGAACGGTAAAGGTGAACGGCATGTCGGTAATCTCTGAGACCCGCGCCAGGGCGTCGCCGACGCGATGCGCGTAGGCGGCCACCTGGCCTTCCTGGTAGGCGCCGTTGAACTGCTTGAGGATCTTGGGGTGTTCCTCGGCGCCGACCCGCATTTCGTCGGAACGTGACATGAAGGCGGTGAAGCTCTGCTGGCCGGTGGCCGGATTGGTCGAGCAGCCGGCGAGCGACAACAAGGGCAGGCACAAGACAACGGCGCGGAAGAAGATTTGCATGGCGAGCAAATTATGGGTCCCGCAAGGCCGCTTCGCAAGGGAGGACCGGACATTCGCCCATGAAAACGTGAAGCAAATTCGGTATCCACGTATGGTCGGAAACGACCATTATTCCACGACACAACCGCGACCGGGTGCTACGATTCTGCACGGTCTCGGCGCCTCTCGGTTTTCGCCGATTACACGAATTCAATTGGGGGACATCATGGATATTCAGAAACTAACAACGTTTTTCATGTGGTGTACGATCATTAACGGTGCCCTGTTGGTGGTCTCGATCATGATATTCGTATCTGCTCCGGATTTTATGTACACCATGCAAAGCCAATTGTTTCCCATGACCCGGGAAACCTTCAACGTGGTCCTTTACTCGTTTCTCGGGTTGTTCAAGATTTTCTTTCTGGTCTTCAACGCCGTTCCCTACGGGGCCCTTCTGATCGTCCAAAAAAACGCAACAGCCAGTGCGGCCTGATACCAAGGAGCGGTGGCCTTTGACGTTCAGCTACCGATTGATTGTCTTCTTCGCTAAACTCGGCCCGCCTTGATCGGAGGGGGCAAATGTCCGACGAAGGGCTCAACCGCAAGCTTGCGGCAATCTTATACGCCGACGTGGCCGGATACAGCCGGCTGACCGGCACCGACGAAGAGGGAACGCACAAAACCCTCAGCGCTTATCTCGACGCCATCTCGACGCTCATCGCAGGTCACGGCGGACGGGTGCTGCACTACGCCGGCGACGCGGTCCTGGCCGAATTCGCCAGCATCGTCGTCGCCGTCAGGTGTTCTGTCGAGGTCCAGCGCGACCTTGCGGCCCGCAATGAAGGCTTGGCGGACGATCGCAAGGTTGAGTTCCGTATAGGTGTCAACCTGGGCGACGTGATCGTCGATCGCGACGAACTGTACGGCGATGGGGTCAACGTCGCGGCCAGGCTGGAGGGTCTTGCCGAGCCGGGTGGAATATGCGTCTCGCGAAAGGTCGTGGACGAGGTTGGCGACAAGCTGGACGTGGGCTACGCGTTCCAGGGCGAGCAATCGGTCAAGAACATCGAAAGGCCGATCCCGGTGTACCGCGTGGTCCTGGCGCCCCGGGCGGCGGGCCAGATCATCGGCGAACGCCCACCTGGACACGCGGCGCGGACACGGCCCGCTTTGATGGCCGCGGCTGCGGTGGTTCTTGTGGCGGTGATGGGCGGCGTGGTGGTCTGGCGGCCGTGGTCGGCCGATGTGGAGCCGGTTTCGGTCGAGCACATGGCCTTCCCGCTGCCCGACAAGCCTTCCATCGCCGTCCTGCCCTTCGACAACCTGAGCGGCGATTCCGGCCAGGAGTACTTCAGCGACGGCATCACCGAGACCATCATCACGGCGCTGTCCAAGGTCTCCAGCCTGTTCGTCATCGCCCGCAATTCTACCTTCAGCTACAAGGGCAAGCCGGTGAAAGTGCAAAAGGTGGCCGCCGACCTCGGCGTCCGCTTCGTGCTTGAAGGCAGTGTTCAGAAATCGGGCGATACGGTGCGCATCCACGCCCAGCTCATCGACGCGCTTTCCGGCAATCACTTGTGGGGCGAGCACTACGACCGCCAGATAACAGACCTGTTTGCCCTGCAAGACGAGATCACGGTGAACATCGTGACCGCCCTGCAAATAGAGCTCACCGTCGGCGAGCAGATGCGCGTCCACCGCAGACATACGCGCAGCCTGGAAGCCTGGAACCTGCTTGCCGAGGGGGTCGCGCATTTCTACCGCCGCAACAAATCGGACAATGCGCGGGCCCGCCAATTGTTCAACCAGGCCATTGAGGCCGATCGCGGTTACGCCCTGGCTTTCGCGTTGCTTGCCTGGACCCACTGGTTCGACGCCCAGTTTGGATGGGGTGATCGACCGGATATATCGATCGAACGCGCCACCTTCCTGGCTGAGAAGGCGCAGGCCCTGGACGATGAGTTGCCCGATGTCTACGCACTCAAGGGCGCCGTCCACCTGTACCGGAAAGAATACAAAGCCGCCGTGGCGTCTGGCGAGAAGGCCGTCGCCCTCAGCCCCAACCATGCTAACAACACAGCTCTTCTCGCCCTGTTTCTCCACCACGCGGGCCAGCCGCAAGAAGCCATCCGCAAAATGAAGAAGGTGATGCGGCTCAGCCCCTATTATCCGGCTTGGTTTCTTGAGGAACTGGGCTTCGCCTACCTAGATGCCAAAGAGACCGAGAAGGCGCTTGCCGCCTTTGCGAAATTCCTCGAGCGTGAGCCGTCGGGCACGCATGCCGCCCATGCTCACATCGGCCAAGCCCTCGTCCACCATGCCCTCGGGCGCGACGACGCGGCAAGGGCCGCGGTGGCAAAGGCCGTCGATACAGACCCCGAGATTTCGGCGACGGGTTTCGGACGGGACGTCTCTACTCTGCGCCGCCTAGGCTTGCCGGACTAACGCTTCACTCTCTCGATCTGTTCGGGATGGGTGGCCTCAATCTGGGGGCCGTTGCGCCACGAGAGCCAGCCCCGCACGCGGATGTGTCGGCCCTCCAGGTCCAGTGGGTCCAGGCCCTCGGCAACGAACAGGCGCGCCGTCTTGGGGGCCAGGGTAACGGTGAAGTCGGTGCGCCAGTCGGGGCCGAAGTTGAGATAGACCCGGCCGCGCACCTTGGCCGCGTCAAGGACGGCACCCTCGATCACCTGGAAGGTATCGATGTGGTGATGGGTCTCGCCGGGTGCTCTGAGCGCATAGAAAGGGTTGCCCCAAATGCCGCGCCTGGCGGCCCGTGCCTTGCCTTCCAAGACAAGCATTTCGGCAACCCGTGCGCGGTTGTCGGAAAAACTGTAGACCCGCGCCATTCCCAGGCGCAGCATCTCACCTTGGATCCAGGTCCCCGCCTCGTCGTGCAAATGGGCCAGAAGACGGCCGTGGCGGTCGAGGCGCCGGCCGCCGAACGATAAGGTCAAGCGCCGGTCCCGGGTCAGGTCTTCAAGGGCGCGCTTGGCCTCGGCGGCCAGGGGCCAGGTGGGAAAGTCGGGTCGCCCGAGCGGCAGTTTGGGCGCCTGGATGCCCACCAGGCGGACCTGATCGGCGCCGTTCGCCGGCCGTTCCAGAACCACAGTGTCACCGTCCACCACTTGGTTGACGGTGACCGGGATATCGTCTTCGGCTGCGATCACCGGTGGGGCGCACAGTGCGAAGGCGGCAAGGATCGTGGCAATTCGAATCGCGGTCATGGCCTTTGTCCGGTGTGGCGCTTTCGACCTTGCCCCACTGCCGGCGGCGAGACAACGCTCGGTACGCTGCGTTGTATGCGTCGTTGGCCGCCCTATAATAGGGTCGTCACCGACACGAACGGACTACCCATGGACGTCCAGGCCCCGCGCACTGATCTGTTTCCCGAGATCTCCCCTTATGCCCACGGCATGCTGAAGGTGGATGGGCGCCACACACTTTATTGGGAGCTCTCGGGCAACCCGAGAGGCAGGGCGGTGGTCTTCCTGCACGGCGGTCCCGGCGCCGGAACGCTACCGGTCCACCGGCGCTTCTTCGATCCCGATCACTACCGCATTGTTGTTTTTGACCAGCGCGGCGCCGGCCGCTCGACGCCGACGGCGGACATCAGCGATAACACGACGGCGCACCTGATCGAGGACATGGAAACTCTGCGCCGCCGTCTCGGCATCGAACGTTGGCTGGTCTTCGGCGGTTCGTGGGGTGCTTGCTTGGCCATCTCCTACGGCATAGCCTACCCAGAGCGTTGCGCCGGCTTCGTGCTGCGCGGCGTTTTCCTAGGCCGGCAGCGCGAACTCGACTGGTTCCTCCACGGCATGGGAACGATTTTTCCCGAGGCCCGACGTGCCTTTATCGATTTCCTGCCCGCCGACGAACGGGGCGACGTGGCCAACGCTTACCACCAACGTCTCACCAGTCCCGACGCGGCGGTACATCGACCGGCGGCACAGTCGTGGGGCCGCTATGAGAACGCATGCTCGGTCCTCGTGCCAAAGTTCGACGGAGGCGGGGCGTCCCTGGCTCTGGCCCGCATTGAGTCCCACTACTTCAAAAACGCCATGTTCATGGCCGAGAACCATCTGCTCGACAACTTGGATCGGATCCGTCACCTGCCGGCGGCAATCGTTCAGGGGCGCTATGACGTGGTCTGTCCAATCGTCACCGCCGACGAACTGGCCCGCGCTTGGCCCGACGCCGAGTTGACTGTCGTGCCCGACGCCGGCCATGCGGCCATGGAGACCGGCATCCGTACCGCCCTCGTCGCCGCGACCGAGAGGTTTAAGGGATAGTTTTGTATCGCTCACGGCAGCGGACCTGAAGGCCCGCTGTCGTGAGCCAAATCGAGTCCAGGCAAGAACCTTGAAAGATAGCGCCCGTGGCGTAAGATGCGGAACCTGAAG
>Ga0187827_10005117_pt1 | contig 15672 bp, 22 predicted proteins | sample ETNtaG_39_FD_167969 | JGI IMG/M metagenome (GOLD analysis project Ga0187827, IMG submission 167969) | Marine microbial and viral communities from oxygen minimum zone, Eastern Pacific Ocean - ETNP2014_SV_150_PacBio MetaG (Illumina Assembly) | ecosystem: Environmental > Aquatic > Marine > Hypoxic...
AAGCAAGAAATAGGTTATTTCATCTTAACTAATTCCAAAGCAGCTTTTACAGCTCTTTTAGAATATTCTAATGCACGAGATTCTGCTTGTTGGTAAGTTACTCTTGGTCCTATTATTCCAAAACCTACGGGCTTGTTGTATTGTATGGATAAGTCCATCAGTTTTTGGGACACAGCATTCACTATAACAACATCATGATATGTGTCTCCCTGGATAACTGCTCCTAAAACAACAATTGCATCTATTTTTTTGTCTTTGAAAAGTTTTTTTGATGCAAAAGGTATTTCAAATACTCCCGGAACATGGATTTTATTAATTATTCCTGCTTTTAAGGATTTAGCTGTTTTTTCAGCATTCTTCTCCATCTTTGATGTTATTTTTTCATTAAAGTCGGAAACAACTAAAGCTATTTTTTTCATTTTATCTCTATTATCTCTCCTTTTATTTCGTCATCAATTGTTAATATTCCAAATGTGTTTACTATTGCAATAACTTTGTCTGTAGGGCTTCCTGGATTAAACAATAATGTATTGTTTATTTTTTTGTTAAATGGCTTGTGGGCATGACCAAATATAATGCAGTCTAGCTTTTCCTCGAAAAAATGCGAGATGCGTTCAGCAAGACCTTCTGGTGTTCCAGAGCCATGAGTTATTCCGATTTTAAAATCATGGTTATCGTTTTTTATATTGACAATGACTTTTTCAGGTAATTTCTCAACAATATCATCAGTATCCCTGTTTCCATATACTGCAATAAAGTTACCATAGCTTTCTAATTTATTCAGGGTTTCTATTGCCTGGAAATCTCCGGCATGGATTATTAAATCCGTATCTTTAAACTGCTCAATAATTTTTTCAGGAATTGATGCTGCCTTTACAGGGATGTGTGTATCTGACAGCACAACTATTTTTTTGATGTTTTCCAGATTTTTTACCTGCAACTCAGACTTTAATAGGACCTTCATCTTCTTTGCCTTGCCTTCTCCCCTGCCCTGCAGAGGGAGTTAATGAGGTTTTTCCTTTTAATAATTCCAAGGTGTTTAAAGCATGTTTTTCTGCACGATTTTTTGCAATTTCAAATAATTCTTTTCCATCTTCAGATTCATCTGAATGCACAAAAACTTCAATTATGTGCTTCTTTACCTTTAATTCTACATCCTGCAGCCCTAGCGCTGCCTCATGAGAGCATTGCTTGTCTATTGGGGCAGACCCTGCCATCCCAAATGCCATGACTATGTCGCAATTATAATCTTCAAAAAGTTTTAAGCATGCTACTGGAAGATCCTTGAATCCAGGCACTGTGTAGCGCTCTATTTCATGGCTTGAATTTTTTTTGATTACGTCTATTGCAAACTCTGCCATATTTACTGTTGCGAATGTTGTATCTGCTATGCCTATTTTCATTTTAGTTCGATTTTTATTTTGTCTCCATCATTAATTTTTAGTTCTTCTTTGATATTTGCAGGGGCAATGAACTCTACCATGTCTTCTTCATGCTCAGTCAGGTCTGGTATAATTATGCAGCCAGAGATATTGTTAATCTGAGCATTGTAGCATTTTGCTCCTCCAAATGTTTTGTTGTCTTTTTTATAGCCTTCAATTTTTATTGGATTGACTTTATTTAATAAAGTTGTTTGCTGCTTGTCAATTTTCAGGTTTAATGTTCCGGGGTAAGGGTCAAAACCGAGTTTTTCTTTGATCTCTTTTTTGTAGTAATCTATAGACATGAAAACAGCTCCTTTTCCTAATCCACTGATTACAATACCTTCTAAAACAACCCCCACCATATATTTTAGTAGCATTATTTTGCTTATAAAGGTTTGGTAAAATTTAGAAATCAATTATTTAACCAAATCCTTAAAACTTAAATTGAGTTTTTTCCCTGTTTTAACGTCTTTTGCAAAGACTTTTTTATGCATGCTTATGATTTCTATCTTATCTCCCTTATAGTCTATTATATCTCCTTTCTTGAATTTTGGCATTCTGAAAAGTACGTTTACTCTGTGCAGTTCTCTGCCGGTCTGTTTGTGCCTTGTATGCAGCTTTGTGCTTACTTTTATTTGGCCTCCGAACTTTTGCTGCAGCTTATTGCCTAAACTTCTTAGAAATCTTTGCCGGGATATGTAAATATCAAAACCATTGGTCACTTTTTTTACTTTGGCTATGTATATATCTTCAGTTTTCTCTATTTCTTTTATGACAAAGTCTATTACTTCGTCATCTACATTCCTTAACTGCAAAGTTCCTTCAAAATAATCCTTATGCTTTTTTTCCATATGGTTTAGTAATATGTAAAGATTTATAAAAATATAGGTGTTGCTCAGGATTGGATGGTAATATGGCAGAAAAACTGAAAGTTGGAGTTATTGGATTGGGGATAATGGGCTCTGGCATGGCTTATAATCTTGCAAAGAATGGATTGCTTTCTGGAATTTTTAATAGAACAAAAGAAAAATCAGAAGAATTTATTGAAAGACTAAAAAAGGATAATGTTGATATTTCTGAAAGTCCAAAAGAATTAATGGAGAAAGTTGATGTTGTGCTTACATGCGTTTCAAATGATAAGGCAATGGAAAATATTGTTTATGGAGATAATGGAATTATTTCCGGATTGAGCAAAGGAAAGGTTCTTCTTGATTCTTCTACAACTTCCAGCGAATTGACAGTAAAAATTGGTAAGTCTCTTGAAGAAAAAGGCACTCATTTGGTTGCCGGGCCTATGACTGGAAGCAAGATTAGGGCAAATGATGGTACACTAACGTTTATGGTTGGAGGCAATAAAGAAATTGCTTTTAGTCTGAAAGAAGTGTTTGAGGCTTGTGGAGAAAGAGCTGTTTATTTAGGAAATGCAGATGTTGCTCAGGACTTTAAGGTACTTGCTAACCAGTATCAATCTGATATGCTGGTAACTTACGCATTTAAAGTGTTAGCTGGATTAGCGGCTAATGCTCCAATGGCGGGCATGCAGGATGTTTTTGATAATACTGCTGCAGTTTCCGGTGTTGCTAAATTTAAATCAGAATTTATATGTGACGGTGATTTTGGAGAAACACCAGACAAAGTTCATTTTCAGCTGGATTTGATGCTGAAAGACCTTAGGCTGGCAAAAAAAGTTAGAGAAAGAACCGGTATAAATGATGTTATTTCCGAGCAAACATTAAAGATATTTGAGAGTGCTTCTGCTGCTGGTTTTGGGGAAAAGGATTTTGCTTCTATTGTTGATTATATCCAAACTTCTTTGGAGTATAACCCTACTAAAAAAAAGATTACTGGCAATAAATTGACTGGTGCTGAACTGATTGTTGGGAAGGCTAGTAGGTAGGGATTCTAAAAAACGATGTTGGTGTGAAGTCTAATTTGTACTTGTGCGAGGCCTTAGCATTCCTCTCAATCGTGAGTAGCGGACAAGCTCACATTGTTCGCTTGCAATTCACGACGCTCAGGTCGTACAGTATAATCCTGCGGAATTTTATTCTTTGGCAATTTACGCACAAGCACCGACTTTCACTCCAACCTCACTAAAAACAAAAGCTTTTTATTATATCATGTTGTTTTTTTGTTTATGGATAAAAAGGAATTGAAAAAGTTATGGAAAAAAGTATGGTACTTTGTATGGGAAGATAATAGTGTATGGAGCTGGATTGTAAATATAATTCTGGCATTTGTTCTTATCAAATTTGTTGTGTATCCTGGATTAGGTTTTGTATTGACAACTAGTCATCCGGTTGTTGCTGTTGTTTCCGGCAGCATGGAGCATAATAATTTAGGATTTGATGAGTGGTGGGATGAAAATAACGACTGGTATATTAAGAATGGTGTCAACAAAGAATATTTTGAAAAATTTTCATTAAAAAACGGCTTTAACAAAGGCGATATTATGGTTTTAGTTGGCAGAGATGCAGAGGATATTAATGTTGGCGAGGTAATAGTGTTTAGAGGGGACAGGAAAGACCCCATAATTCATAGGGTTGTGGGAAAAACACAAAGTGATGATACGATTTATTTTCATACAAAAGGGGATAATAATAAAGATTCCATACAAAGCAACAGACTTGATGAGACAAATCTGAATGAGGAAGTAGTTATAGGAAAGGCAGTTTTTAGAGTGCCTTTGCTTGGGTACATAAAGATATGGTTTGTTGAGTTATTGAAACTTATAGGTTAAGTGCAATAAAATAAATAGATTATTAAATAAAGGCTGAAATTCGAGGTTTTAACGATGTTTTGTCCGAAGTGCGGTTCTGTACTGTTGCCCAAAAAGGAAGGGAGCAAGAAGGTTCTTGTATGCAGCTGCAGCTATAAAAGCAGCAATGTAGAAAAGATAAAATTAACTGAAACTGTAGCTAAAAAGGAAAAAGAAGTAGAAGTAGTAGAGAAGAAGATAAATGTGTTTCCTAAAACAAAGATAAGGTGCGAGAAGTGCGGGCATGACACTGCTTTTTACTGGACTGTACAGACGCGTGCAGGAGATGAGCCTGAAACTAAATTCTTGAAGTGCGAGAAGTGCGATTATACCTGGAGAGATTATGATTGAGGTAAAATAATAAACATTTAAATATTATAGTTGAAATAATAATTAAAAAAGGGGTGTAATATGTCGTTAATGGATTTCATAGTGGTTTCTGCTATTTTTAAAAATGATGATGACCTAGACATATTGCCACCTCCACCTCCATTCCCCGAGATAGGAAAAGAGGACAAAAAAACAGAAGAAGCTGAAAGAAAGAGGGAAAAAGAAGAAAAACAAAAAGCGATGGAATTAAAGCTCAAGAGAGAAGAAGAGCAGAAAAGAGAAAAAGCAGAATTAAAGGTAAAAAGAGAAAGGGAAAAATTAAGGAAAGGGAAAAATAAAGCAAGGAGAGAAAAAGTTCATGATTTCTTTCATAGCATGGGTTTAGTCAAGACTGAGAAAGACAAAAAGGAAAGAGAGAAGAAGAGGGGAGAAGAGAGAAGACAAAAAGAGCTTGAGGAAAGGAAGAGACTGGAAGCAGAAAGAGGAAAAGAGCTGGAAAGGAATCTGGAAAAAGAAAGAAAAGAGTCAGAGAGGGAAGAACAGAAAAAGAGGCCAGTTTTAGGTGAAGGTGATTTGGAGCTTTCCAAGGAATTGAAGGAAATAGAGAAACTGGCGCTAAAACCTGCAAAAGAAAAAATTAAGAGCAAGGAAATTCCAAAGTTTGCATTTCCAGAAGCTGAAAAGGGAGCCGGAAAGTCTGAGGAGGTTGCAGAGGATGAGATACAAAAGGCAATTTCCAGTATGAGTATAAAAAAGAAGCCTTCTATTTTAAAAGGATTGTTTAGGAAAAAAGAGAAATATGAGGATGCTCGGAAAGCTACAGATAGCTTTGATTTGTCTGGAACCAGCTACGCTGGGAAAATAGAGCTTCCTGAAGTGATGCCAAAGACTTATGACAAGATAGACCATGTTGTACTAATAGAGGAAAAGATACACAAAATAAGGTCATTTTTGATGGACTTCAAGTTTGATGAGGCGAAAAAGGTTTACATAGAGATAATGGGGATGTATAACAACCTAGAGGCGAAAAAGAAAGCTAAAGTCTATAAGGATATACAGGAAGTATATTATGAGAGGAAAAGCGCAGAGAAATTTTCTAAGTAGGTTTTGCAGATTTCCGAAGTTGGTGCGAAGTCTAATTCGTGCTTGTGCGAGGCCTTAGCATTTTTCTCAATCGTGAGTAGCGGACAAGCTCACATTGTTCGCTTGCAATTCACGATTGCTCAGGTCATACAGCACAATCCTGCGGAATTTTATTCTTTGGCAATTTACGCACAAGCACCGACTTTCGCACCAACCTCCAGTTTTCCACAAAGTTAATAAATATTCTGTTTTCTTAGATTTTCATGGTCAAAGGTATTTTTATTGTTCTGGATGGAATGGACGGTTCTGGAAAGAGTGGGATGGTAGATCTTCTGCATGATTATTTTTCAAAGGATGGCAAATATAAGGTTTTGGCAACCAAGGAGCCCACAGACGGCAAGTACGGCAAAGAAGTCAGGAGGATTTTAGAAAATGAAAATGATCCAAATATAAATGGGCAGAATATGCTTAAATTGTTCATAAAAGACAGAGAAGATCATTTGAGAAATACAATTATCCCATTCTTAAATAAATCCAATGGCCATGAAGCAAATATAGTAATCTGTGACAGGTATTATTACTCAACTATTGCTTTTCAGGCCACACAGGGATTAGACATAGATATGCTCATTGAGTTAAATAAGGAATTTTTGAAACCTGAAATAGTGTTCATATTGGATGTTAAGCCAGAGATTGCTTTGGAGAGAATAAAAACCAGGGAAAAAGAAAAGTTTGAACAGCTGGAATTTATGGACAAGTTAAGGGATAAGTTTCTAGAGATGCCTAAAATCTTAAATGAGAATATAAAGATAATAGACGCTTCCAGAAATGTAAATGAAGTTTTTGAGGAGATTAAAAAAGAAATAGATAAGATGCTTTAGAGCATCAATCAATCCTGCTCTTCTTCGTTTTCTGCTTCCTCTTTTTCTTCAGTTGCAAATTCATCTAAGCGCTTGTTCTTCTGCATTGTCTTGTAGCTTACTGTCATTCTCCACCTCTTTATTTATTATCCAAGACCTGTACTTCCAAAGCCGTCTTCATTTCTTGTTGTTTTTCCTAGCTCTTCTACTTCTTCAAATACTGCCTCTTCAACTTTAGCAAATATTAATTGACCGATTTTTTTCCCTTTTTCTATCTTGTAAGGCTTGTCGTTGAAATTGATTAAAGGAACTTTTATCTCTCCCCTATAGCAGCTGTCTATGGTTCCAACAGCATTTGCATGACTTATCCCATGAGTTATTGCTAAACCTGACTTTGGACGGACCTGGCCTTCATAGCCGTGTGGTATTTCCAGTTTTAATCCAGTCGGTATAAGTTTGCGCTCCATTGGTTTTAAAATAGATTCTTCTGCAGCATACAAGTCGACACCTGAGTCACCGTTATGCGCATAGCTTGGCATGGGGACATCAGAAATTTTCTGCATTTTTATTGTGAGTGGCATGCTTAAAAATCCTCCAGATTTTGGCACCAACTATCATTGGTTTTAGAAACAAAGATTCCATTAGCAAGCTTATATTTAAATAATGTGGGTTTAGAAAATATACTTTAAAGTTCTATTTTTCAACAAAATCCATTAAGGATTGCAGGTTATGTTCAATAATATTTCCGTTTTCTGTATTTATTTTCATATTTAGCGTCTTAAATGAGTGCATTACAAATGTTATGTTCCATACATTTCCGTATTGCTCCAGGTTTTGCAATATGACTATAGTTTTGCTCATTAACTCTTTTGGATATTCTTTCTTTTGGAATTTCTGCGCAATTTTTAATATTTCATCATGGGAAATTTTTGCTTTCTCCATGTCTAATGGTTTTACTTCCATTCCCGGCTTTTTGAATACTTCTTCTTCTTTTTCCGTCTTAATTTTATCTTCTACTACAAAGGTTATTATCTTGTCTGTTGATTTATTGTAAAAGCCAAGCTGCCAGGGACTGTTTTTATCATTTTCAATCATTATTAATGCGTATGAGAAATAAATATCCTTATTTTTTTCATTTAAATCTTTGAATTCTTTGCTTTGCTCTAATTTTTTAATCGCTTGTTTTAATTCCATACTCCGTTTAGCTGGGTAAAGGTTTAAATATGTTTGTATGATACTCCAGTATGTGAAAATGAAAGTTATTAATGCAGAGCAGGAGCTTAAGAATAAACAAAGATATAGTGAGGGGTATAGGCTGGTTGGAAATCATTCTGCGGTTAAGGTATGCGGTTACTGCAGAAAGGCTTTGGTTGGTAAGGATGTCTGCTATAAGAACACTTTTTATGGTATTGAAAGCTGGAGATGCGTGCAGATGAGCCCTACATTCTTTTGCGACCACAGATGTGTTTTTTGTTGGCGTGATATAGAATATGTCTGGCCCAAATGGCAAGGCCCTATAGATAATCCTAAGGACATAGTAGATGGCTGCATCAAGGCTCATGTTGAACTTTTGCAGGGCTTTAAAGGAAATCCAGATGTTGTTGCTGAAAGATTAAAGGGAATGGGAAAACCATTACATTTTGCTATTTCTCTTACTGGAGAGCCAACAATGTACCCCAAACTTCCAGAAATGATTGATTACATAAAGGAAAAAGGGATGACTGCTTTTTTGGTTACAAATGGAACAGTTCCTGAGATGGTAGAGCAGCTTGTTAAACATCAGCCTACTCAACTGTATATTTCTGTTTATGGTTCAAATAAGGAGATGTATCAACGCACTGCAAATCCAATAACAAAAGATGCCTGGGAAAGATTACAAAAATCTTTGTCAATGATTAATAAATTCAAGAGAAATGTTGTAAGGCTGACTTTAGTAAGGGATTATAATTTTATGGACCCGGAAGGATATGCCAAATTGATTGAGGAATACAAGCCCATGTTTGTTGAAGCTAAAGGCTATAGTTTTGTTGGACACAGCCAAAAACGATTGGAAGCAAATAACATGCCTTATCATCATGAGATAATTGAGTTTGCCAAGAAGATAGAGGAAAATTCCAGCTATAAGGTAATTGACAGCAAGAAAGAAAGCAAGGTGGTTTTGCTTGCAAGGGAAGATTTTAAAGACAGGAAGATGGATTTTGAAGGTTTGTGATTAAATTCTTATGATTTTCCCATAAGGTCCCGGGTTAATTATTTCGGTTTTCTTTATTTTGTCTTTTTTACCGAAGTTTTCATGCAAATGTCCGCATATATGCAAATCTACCCTGTTACGGGTTATGAAATTTTTGAATGTCTTATTGCCGCAGGGACTTCCCACTACTAAATCCAGTTTTGTTTTATAAGGAGGTGCATGAGTTATGAAGATTATTTTTTTGTCTTTGTTTTTCTTTATTATTTTTTTAAATTTCTCTCCTGTTTTGCGAAAGTCAGGTTCTGTTAATGAGACTCCGCCACCGCCATAGCCAAGGAAAAGGTAATTATCCTGTTTGTACTGCTTTTTGTGGATAAAAATTATATTCTTGTATTTTTTGCATAATTTTCTCAGAGTAGTGTCTGCTTCGTGGTTTCCATGAATCATCAGAATGTTTTTCTTTATTTTGCTTAACTTATCCAGCATTAAATCAAGACCTTCTTCAAATATTGAAACATCTCCTGCACATATCAGCAAATCCGGGTTTTGCTTTTTTGTTTTTGATTTTATTTTTTTGTATGCAGTTGATGAAAGATGCATGTCAGTAAATGCTAAGAGTTTCATTTTTTATTGTTTTTTGATTGATTGTATATAAATTTGTGTTTTTTATAGAATGGATCAAACAACTGAATAATAATCCTCCAAAACAATCTTATCTATATTCCCTACATCCTTAACAACATATAACTTACCTTCTCCAAGCTCTACAATTTTTTCAGCTAGTTTTTTCCCTTTTTCATTCAAGTTGATTCCAATTAAAGAGATGGTAATGCCGTTGTTTCTTGCTATGGAAACTTCTTTGAGTGCGTCTTCTTCAGGCTCTTTTCCTATTGTTGGCAAGGCATCTGTAATTAAAATCAGGTGTTTTGTTATGTTTTCGTTTGGAAACAATTCTACTGATTTTCTTAATGAAGCAACTAAATCAGTTTCTTTGGAAGCTTTTGCACTGGTTATGCTCCTTAATAAATAAGAAAAATCCAGTGTAGGCTCTACTACTGTCTTTATTTCAGAACCAAACACTATTAGCCCCACTTTGTCTTTTTCGTCTATTGCTTTGTAGGCTAAAGCTATTCCTGCACGCTTGCATGCATCGATCTTTGCGCCTTTCATACTTCCAGAAGCATCCAAGGCATAGACAATATAACTCTGGCCTTTTGATTGTCTTTCATAAACCCTTAAATCTTTTTTGCCAAGTTTTTTGTGACCTCTTCTAATAGCAAGCTTTGTTGATTTTTTGATTGCAATATCCTTGTATCTATCTCCTTTTTTGTAGTTTCTATCATCTTCTTTTGCACCATAAATTGAAGTGCGTTTGTGTATTTTTTCTCCAAGAATTCCTTTGGGAGTTATTTTATCAAGCTCCTCAAAATACATCACTAAAGAGGCTAATTCTATTCCTTTTTCGCTTATTTCGTTGCTTTTTCCCAAGAACCCTTCATCCTTTAATTTTTCAATATTTTTTTCTATTCTAAACCTTAATTCCTTTTGGAACTCAGGAATATTGATGTTTTTCTTAATGTAATCAGGATTATAGCCGGTTGCTAACTTTAACAAAGAAGGCCCGAAAATGTGCTTTGCCATTGAATAATTTTTTACTAATTGCTGGTAGATTAAATCCGGAGTAAATGAATTTAAGCCTTGGTTTATAGAATCAGAAATTAATTTCCCTTTATCTATTGTATCTTTATCATTTTCAAGAACAGAACGCATTAATTTATTTTCTTCCTGTTGCTGGGAAAGTTTGCCAGTAAGCTCTTCTATTTCTTCTTTTTCATGTATTTGCTGCTGGCTGTCAAAGTAAATCACCTTTTTTTTCTTCTAGAACATCGTCCTGCACAATATTTTTTTCGAACTGCTCCTTTATGTATGTTTCCGGGCTTTGCAGGTATTTAATAGAAGGCTTTAGCCTTATCCTGTGCGCTAAAACAGAAACAACAACATCTTTTATGTCATCAAAAGTGACTGATTTTCTTTTGTTTAACAAAGCATTTGATTGGGAGCGTTCATATAATCCTAATGACGCACGGACAGATGGCTTTTTCTCAAGATTTTTGTCTTCCCTAAGCAGGCGAACAAAGTGGATCATTAATTCCAATAATTTATCACTTATATCTATATTATCAATTTTTTTCCCTTTTTTTATTGTTATTTCTTTTTCAATATTGTTGCTTTCAGGGTAGTGCATATATACCAGATCAAACCTATCCAATAAAACATCAGATAGTTTTTCTGTTGATGAGTCCTCCGGATTCATGGTCCCTATAAAGATAAAATCAATATCAAAATCAACATCATAACTGCCAATAGTTGCTTTTTTTTCTTCAAGAACCTGGAGTAGGGCGTTTTGTACTTTTTCCGGGCATCTATTTAGCTCGTCAAAGAATAGAATTCCGTTGTTTGCCTTGAAAATCTTCCCTTTTGTAAATGCTTCTATGCTTAAAGGGCCATATTTTAGAGCTTTGACCGGGTCAATGTCTCCTAACAAGTCTTCAACTGTTAAATCCGGAGAGCCTTGTACACGGATGAATGGAGTCTTTTTTCCTAAAAGCCCAGCTATATTCTTTGCTAAAGTGGTTTTTCCAATTCCAGGAGAGCCTACAAGAATAAGATGCCTGTCAGACAACAAAGCTGATTTTACTGCCTGCTTCACCTTGTCCTGTCCAATAATGTCTGTAAATGGATTTTTCTCGTGCAATAAAGTCTTAGTCAGTTCTTTGGTATTCATTTTTATTTGAATTTGAACATATACTCATCCGCAAAATCTATTGTAATTGTTGCGGCTTCGTAACGTTTAAATCGTAATTAATATATCACCAATTCTAGTACGGTTTAAACATGATGGTAAGTTTTACAGATTTAAAAAGGTTAGGTTTTTAGAATAAGAATAGCGAAATTTCCTCAGTAATGTTTTTAAATGGGAGAGGTATTCTGATATATAGTTTCATTTATAGATTGGGAACCCAAAATGTAGTTATATCATAAAGCTGTAAGGTGCAGATTAACATAAAAAAGAGGACGCTAGTAGACCCATTTGTAGGAAAGTGTATGTGATAATTAAGAGGTGATTGGTGAGTTTGATATTAAGAGTCAAGTATTAGATAAAACAAATATATTTTCGCATAGTGTTGATGGGAGATGTAGTGAATAGTCAAAATACAAGACAACCGCGTTCAAATCCAACCTGTTAGTTTAGAATTAGAAGAAAGAATGGCTGGAGCAGTAGACCCCCTTCTTGGATTGTTAATTGAAATTTCTGACCAGGGAACTGGAATTCCTGGAGATATATTGCCTGGCATTTTCGGAACTTATACTGGGAGAGAGAAGCAAGAAGGTGACGGAGTAAGAGGTCAGATTATTTCTAGAGTCTCAGAATTAGGTGGAGGAGATATTGTATTGCAATCCACTACTGTTCCGGAATCTGCTTCTGAGCCAACAACATCCATATACGACACTCTTACTGATAGTACCCATAGGGTTGAAAGACCTGATACACCTGTTGGCACAATATTGAGGCTTTATTTTCCACAAACAGCTGATTTAATTTCTCCTCAAAGTATTGAATCAAGAGTACCTGTTAGCAGCAATATGAACTCTCATTGATTTTATTTAATCTCCAGAATTAAAACAGGGCTCTTACTGACCAGATAGCAATAGCTGCAACTAAGGGGATGATAAGGTTATCGTCTATATCATCTGCGCCTACTTTTATTTCTATTCCTTCAACCAGCATTGCAAAAAAAGATGCTGCAAGAGCTTCATGCCACGGCACTATAACGGATGCGGCAATAAATCCAGCTATAAAGCCTACAATCCAGCCTTCAATAAATTTAGTGCTGACGTAAGGGTGGCGCCTCTTGCCATACTTGATTCCAAATAAATGCCCGATAGAGTCAGCAAATGCCAAAACCAGGATGGATGCCATGGCTATATCTAATGAGAAGAAAGACAATACTAGTAAAGAACCTAGAACATAGAAGACGAAACCTCTACCAGGAAATTTTTTGATATAAGCGTCTCGCTCAAAATTCTGCACGAACCAGTCCACTCCAGGAATTCTGTATTTTTTGCTTAAAATAGAGATTACAAAAAAGAATATTAACAAAATAAGCAGATGCAATTTTTCTATTATTTCAAACATAAGCAAAATCACTATTAAGGCTCCAAAAAGCAGATGCAGAATTTTCCTTTTTACTTCAACGTTTCTTTTTTTCATTTTTCGTCTATAAGAGGTATTTTATTGCAACAAACCCTCCGATAAAAAGTGCAATAAATATTATTGTAAGTAAGTTGAAATATTTATCGATAAATTCTTTCATTTTGGGGCCGAAGAAATATATCAGAGTGGCAACTAAAAAAAATCTTGCGCTTCTGGACACTGCAGATGCTATAATAAACATCAAAAAACTTATTCCAAAGAGTCCTGCACTTATTGTAATGATTTTGTAAGGTATTGGTGTAAAACCTGCTGCGAATACAATCCCGAAATTATAAAGCTCATACTTTGTCTGGATAACATTAAAGATTTCCGGGGTAAATCCAGGTATGTATGTAAAGAAAAAGTCTTTCAAAACCCACCATAATTTCAATCCAATAAAATACCCAAAAATTCCCCCCAGGATAGAGCCTACTGAAGAGATAAATGCATAAAAGAATGATTTTTTTGGCCTTGAAACTGATAACGATATCTGCAAAACATCAGGAGGTACTGGGAAAAATGATGATTCTGCAAAAGCCAGGATAAACAGGGCTTTAGAGGAATGCTTCTTGTGGGCCCACGAAAGCACCCAGTCATATATCTTTCTTAAAAGACCAAATGTATAGGTGTAAAGTGCCCCTTTTCTGGTTTTATCTGATGTCATGGTTAATTTTCCTTAATTCCTTGTCTGCATTTAATACATCATCAGGATATGTTATTAGTAAACAAAAAGTGCTTTTTATACAATAAATCTTATCTTTAGTTGCTAAAAGTTTCAATGCGTCAGTAAGTTCATATTCTCCTCTTTTAGATTTTTTTGATTTTTTAAGATAAGTAAATATTTTTTTATCTAAAGAGTATAATGCACAATTTATTAAATTGGAAGTAGGTTTTGGGGGTTTTTCTATGATATCTGTAAGCAAGTTGTCTTTTTCTATTACTATGCCAAAAGCCTCTGGATTTTTTACTTTTTTTACAAGTATTGAATATTGGTGCTTTGTTGCTTCATTTATGTCTTTCTTTGAGTAGATATTATCTCCCATCAAAAGGATAAACTTGTCTTTTATATGATTTTCAAGAATTGAAACAGCATGTCCTGTTCCAAGCTGCTCTTTTTGCTCGATGAATTTTATATTCAATTCCGGATAGTTTTTTTTAATGAATTCTTTAATCATATTTTTTTTATATCCTACGACTATAATTATTTCATCAGCTATGTTCTTTAATGACTCTAAACTGTGTTCAAGAATAGTCTTGTTGGCTACTTTAAGCAATGGCTTAGGCTTTGCCAAAGTAAGAGGACGAGTTCTTGTAGATTTTCCAGCTGCTAAAATTACTGCTTGCATCTTAAATTAATTCAATATTTTTCAGATTATTTTTTACATTAGAAATTTTTATTAGATTTTTCATTAAATCTTTAGCGTTTGTGAATTTTCTTTTTTCTACTGCAAAAATCCTGTTCTTTTTTATTACTGTTTTTTTATGTTTTTTCCTGAAGAAAGCTAAATGGTGCTTTATTTTTAATGGCGGTCCTGAGATTTCTATTGTTTTTGACAGCTTATCATTCTCAAGGGCATAATAAAATAGAGAATTTGGTCTGGAATCCCACAGCATATCACTTTCAACTACCTTAAAACCGTAAGAAACCAGGTTTTGCTCTATAAAACGGAAGGCTTTCAGCATCTTTGCTCCTGCAACATCTTCTTTTTTATTTAGTGGTTTTGCTTTGAGCATTATAAGATTGTTTTTCTGGAATTTTTTCCTTATATCCTGTTCTGTAAGGGTTTTTAATTCAAAGAATTCTTTTGATGGTTTTTTTAAGAACTGTTTTGCCCTATGTTTTACAATTTCAAATTTCTCTTGGTCTAAAGCTGCTGAGGCATTCCTGTCTTTTTGCACCGGATCAATAATAATTAATGGACTGGTTAATTTTGACTTGTTTATTTCAGTAAAAATATTTTTATTTTTATGATAATTTTTCACATCAATAACTGTTTTTTCCTTCCATTTTGGCATTGCACTTATTAATTTCAAAAAAGAGCCGTAATTGATTGTTAAAATCTCACAAACATAACCGCTAAAGCCCCGGATATAGCTTTCAGCACCATAAACTTTTGCTGCTTTAAAGAACTGTTTTGTAAGCCTCATGTCATCAATAAGTTTTCTGTGTTTAAGAACGAAATTTGAATGCAGTGGAGAAACATCTGTTATGTTTTTTGCCTGCTCTGCTTTTTTAATTTCCAGGATCGGAACTATTTCGAAGGTAAATTTTTGCTGTTTGATCTGGAAATAATCTCTTGAACCATGCAATCTGGTTATTTTGAAATGTTTTTTTAGAAATTTCTCCAGAATATCTGAAAGTTTATCGCTTTGGTCCTTAAACTTATTATAATTAAATTTGACAAAAATATCTGCATCGAAAGTCTTTAACCAAGTTCCTTTTGCTCCGGAGCCTCCTAAAACTGCTTTTGCATCTCTTATGCCTTTGTTTATCTTAGAGATTATATTGTTAGCCTGGTCTAATATTTCATCCTTATATTCCTTGCTTGGCTTTATATCGTTTAGGACTTCTGAAAGCAGTTTTTTCATAGGTTTCTGATAATATTGGGTATATAAAAAGATTTAGTTTTTTACGAGGTTGGTGCGAAAATCTGTGAACTGCGAGCGAACTCACTTCGCTCGTTGCGTTCACGGCTTGTGCGAGGCCTTAGCATTCTTCTCAATCGTGAGTAGCGGACAAGCTCACATTGTTCGCTTGCAATTCACGACGC
>Ga0187827_10005118_pt1 | contig 15671 bp, 6 predicted proteins | sample ETNtaG_39_FD_167969 | JGI IMG/M metagenome (GOLD analysis project Ga0187827, IMG submission 167969) | Marine microbial and viral communities from oxygen minimum zone, Eastern Pacific Ocean - ETNP2014_SV_150_PacBio MetaG (Illumina Assembly) | ecosystem: Environmental > Aquatic > Marine > Hypoxic...
GGGAAGAAATCAGTCTGATGACGCGGCTATTTGCGGGTAAAGGAAATGCCAGTGACGCCGACTGGTGGCTGGCCCGGTTCGGCCTTGGCGGCCTGAAGGCGAAGGTGTAGTCGACACACCAGGCCGTGCGCTTTCTACTTTTCAAACTCCACCACCAGCGTCCTGAAAAGTCTGATCCCGGGAAACTCCACCTTTACCACGTCCTCTGCGATTTCCGCTTTCAGTTCTTTGGCCATAGTGCGCGGCTCCCAGGTCAGCATTGTTGCCCTAGCCCTGGTATAGCCTTCGGGCATGTTGACTTCGATGGGAAAAGGCTCATCAACCGGTGGCGGCAATTCGTTTGTTTTGTTGCGGCGGAAGCGTTCGGTAATGGGCGGATTTATGAGTGGGATCACGTAGCGAAGTTTGTCGCCCACCTTCGCCTGTACCGCGGTATCCGCATACCAGAGTATTTCCGGGGAATCGACGTAGATGGCATCCTCAGCCTCCGGTATGGGCACCAGGTCTTTGCTGCGGAAGAATTCACTGAAGCGTGTGATGAAAACGCCCGGAGAATCTTCACAGAAAGGCGCGGCCGAAAAGTTGCCCACGTAATATGAACCGCTCGCGATGGTGAAGATGGCCCAGTAAATGTCATCGTGTGCGAAGTGGCCGCGGCCGTTGCGGTGTGGAGAGAAGAGCTGATAGACGCCGTTGTATTTTCGGGCCACTTTTCGTTTCTCGCAGATGCCCCAGATCGCGTCTTCGTAGCGGTTCATGTAATGATTGAAGAGGGGGGCACTCATCGTGCCTTCGTCCATGAACATGCCGCCCGCTTTTGCGAATGCGATGAATTCCGGGAAGTCCTCCGGCGGCGGGGCCTCTTCGTCGCGGCGCCCGACCCGTTCCAGGTAGGCCCACGTATCCATGTTCGCGCCGAATTCGAAATCGGGATAGGCCTTTCGGAGTGCATCTTTGAACTGATCAAAGTTCTTTGCCGCGTGCTTCATCTTCTCCTCATTCTTGAATGGCAGCGGAATGCCGAGTGGCGAGTGCACACGCTGTGGGCCGAAAATGCCAACGTCGAAGCGGATGCCCTCGTACCCGGTACGCTTCACGAACTCGACCGCCTCATTGGTAATTTGGTCCATAAGCTCCGGAAACCAGTGGTTCAAGTGCTCTTCGATATGCGGCGTTTTTGGCATATCGAACGGCCCCGTGCTGAAGTCGTGCTTGCGCACTGCGTCCATGCTTGCCTTCCGGATGCGGTAGACCTGGTCCGTGGCCACCAGCCGTGATCCGAGGTATTCCGGCTTGCGGATATATAGATCCATGAGCGCGTTCCCCGTGCCGCCGGCGAACAGATACATGTGCGTGGAAACACCGATGCTGCGGTTGTAGTCCGTGGCGCCCCGTACAATTTTGTAGGACTGCGGAACGATGGACATGCCGCACAGCCACTGATCCTCTTTCGGCAGAATGCGTGCACAGTCGCCGGCTGTGGCGGCGAAGACCTCGACCAGATTCGCCAGATTCTCGTGTTCTTTAAATGGATCGTAATGGCGCGACCTCGCGCCCATCAGGTGCACCACATAGACCTCGGGATGCAGACTGAAAACATCGAAGGCCGAGCTTTCGATTGCGCCATCGGCAGCGAGGGTTTCAGCGACCGCCTTGTAGCCCCAAAGCTTCGTCTTTGCGCTGGTTTTCCAAGGGACACTCACGGCTTTTTGCGTGCCCGCATCCAGTGTGAGATTCTGGCGATACAGCTCTTTGCGCGTGTTGAACTCATTTTCAAGGGCGACCACGAGCGCGCGGGTCTGGCTCTGGCCGGTGAAATTCTCGACGAGGATGTGGAGGTTCTGTTCGGCGCCCGGCCTGATCCATCTTTTTTCAGCACGAAGGTATCGGACGGTCAAACCTTTGGAGGGCTGGATGCGCTCGAGCTTGACCCAATCGACACTGACGGTTCGTACGGAATTCGGCGGATCGCCCGAAAACGAGGAGTACTTCGTCCGCGGTAAAACGATTCCGAACTTCAGCCCTGGCGGCTTCCGCTTGCTTCCCACCTTGGGTTCGTATTCGGGGTAAATCTCTTTCAGGTAATGCGAGTAATGCCAACTGTGCCGCGGCTTTCTGGCGGCCAGCCGCTTCCTGAGCGACTGATCGATCTCGTAGATCAGCGAAATGGTCTGCCAGGTATCCTCTTCACCGATATCGAAGTTGTGGAAATCCTCCGAGGCGTTCGGAAGGCGAGCACGAGGCACAGAGGCGGTCAGCCGGATCGGTGTGCCGATCACGTTTGTCTCGCCTGAAAACTTGACACGTGCCTGAAGCCGGTAGACCCCCGGCACGATGCTCTTCCATTTCACTTCCGGCGTCAGTGCAATCCCAAGAGAGCCCTTAGCGATGGACCTTCGGGACACACGAATCTGCAAAGCGGACGGGCTCTTCTTCTTCTCACCATCCTCCTCGAACTCACGAATGGACTCCGCTTCTTCGTCTTCAACAATGGAGAGCGCGCTTCCCGCTTCCAGTTTAGTTGCCGGGATCTTCCAGGCCGGCCAGTGGAACGATTCTTTGCGCGCAGGCTTTTCTGCCGAGAGGTGTGGGAGCAAAAGCAGGAATGCCAGTGCCTTTAGAAAACCAACGCACGATGCTCGATGCTGGTCGCTCAATACTCGATGTCTTGCCCGGATTGATTTTGCTTCCATTGGTCACTCTATCTGTTCAAAGGCCACTTATGTGAGGGTGCCATAATAATCATTACTGACGGGTTACAGTAACGCGATCTTATCGTTCGGCAGAGCCCCGCGATCCAATACTGACGACGCGACAGCTTTGTCTCTTCTTGTAGCGCCGATGCCGATCTGCCCCTGCATCGTGGCACGGGCGTCTCGCCCGTGAGCAAAGGACTTACCCTCCACGGGCGAGACGCCCGTGCCACGTTCAGTTAAGCCAGCACCATTCCTTCATAAGATTACTTTCCCCCTGCCCAGAATATCGTGCAGATGAACCAACCCGATCGGGCGGGATTGGCCATCGACTATCGCCAGCGAGGTAATGGCCATCTGCTCCATGATCATCAGGGCCTCGGAGGCCAGAGCTTCGGATTCCGCGAGCTTGGGATTCTGCGTCATGACCTCAGTGATTGGAGAATCCTGAGTATGTCCCTTCAGAAAGATCCGGCGAAGGTCACCGTCCGTCACGATGCCTGCCAGGCATCCATCGTTGTCGACAGCGAGGGCCACGCCGAGATTCTGATTGGAGGACATCACTTGCATTGCGGCGCCCAGGTTTTCATTGGCAGAGATCAGAGGCAAGGCGTCTCCAGTGAGCATGATGTCACGAACGCGAAGCTTGAGCCGCCGGCCGAGGGAGCCGCCGGGATGGAAGCGGGAGTAGTCTTCGCTGGTGAATTCTCTCTTGGACGCGAGCGCCATGGCCAGCGCATCACCGACGGCAAGTACTGCGGTCGTGCTGGCTGTTGGAGCGAGGCCAAGAGGGCAGGCTTCCTGATCGACGGCAACGATCAGGTTGTAATCGCAGAGCTCGGCGAGGGTGGACTCCGGGTTGGAGCAGATGCCGAGCGTCGTAAGCCCAATCTGTTCGACAGCGAAGACAAGGTTGAGCACCTCCTCAGTCGCGCCGCTGTTGGAGATGGCGATAAGCAGATCATCTTTTTCGATGAGTCCCATGTCCCCATGCACACCTTCGACAGGATGAAGGAACAGAGCGGGGGTCCCTGTGCTCGCAAGCGTACCGGCTATCTTCGAGCCGATAATGCCGGATTTGCCGATGCCGGTAATGACGACCTTTCCCGGAAGATTCGAGATAGCGTTCACTATATTCACGAAGTTGTCATCGAGGCAGTCCAGTTGTTTCAGAATGGCATCGGACTCGGTTTTCAAAACCTGCCGGGCCAGGTCCACCTCATTGGCGTTGGGCATCTTTCACCTCAAAAAAGTTCTGAAATTGCTGGATGAGGGCCGGCGCGTCACTGAATGCAATGTGAGGGATCGGCAGCGACTGCAGCAGTGTGCTGCCGTACCGTTTGGTGAGCATGCGTTTGTCAGTGAGCAAGACAACTCCGTAATCATCTTTGGTACGGACGAGCCGGCCAAATCCCTGTTTCAATCGGATGGCCGCGCTCGGCACCATAAAATTGAAAAACGAATTGATGTTCCGTGATTCGAGCAGTTCGCACCGGGCCTCGACAATAGGATCTTTGAAAACGGGAAACGGCAGCTTCGAAACGACGACGCAGCAGAGGGTGTTGCCGGGTGCGTCAAAGCCTTCCCAGAAGCTCTGCGTGCCCAGGAGCACTGAACTGCTATCCGACTTGAAATCATCCGTGAGGCTGGAGGCTTCGCCATCAATGCCTTGGGCGAGCACTCGGATATCGGAAAGCGCGAGGTCACGTTTCAGCGGCTCATACAATTCCTCGATCAGGCTGTAAGAAGTGCAGAGGACGAGGGCCCTGCCTTTGGTTGCCCGGAGAGCATCCACCAGCAGGCGGCCGAGCTGTTCACCGAAATCACTGGCCTGATAGCCCGGCTCGGGGAGGAAGGCTGGGATGGCAAGCATGGCCTGATTCTGAAGATCGAAACAACTGCCGAGGAGCAGCTCACAGAAATTCTGTTCCTCGAGCTGGTCCATCCCAATCCGCTGTTTCAGAAAATCGAAACTGCCGCCCGTGGAGAGCGTGGCTGACACCATGAGCACTGTCGACTTCCTCTCGAAAAGGTGCTGGCGCAACAAAGGGCCAACATCGATCGGGGCCGCGTGCGCGGAATAATTCCATCGTCCGCGCCAGCGTTGCTTTTCAGTCCAGAAGACGTCGTTGTCGCTGCGGGCCTCGAGAATGAACTCGACATCCTGTGAGAGTTGGGAGACATCCTCCACGTGCCGCTTCAGCTCCTCGATCGGCGCACGCAGTACCGAGAGTTTCTGCTGCTGTGCGACCTGCTCCGAGACACTCTCGGCCGCGTCCAGGATCGCGTTGAGCGCGGAGCAGAGCTCATTCCCTGTACGGCGGATGGTCTGCCAGTAAGCGCCTTCCTGCGTCTCGCTCGTGAAACGTTTCTTGGACGGCTCACGGGCCGAGCCTTTTCCACTTTCAAAGAGCAGGGACAGCGCGTCAAAGAACTCGCCGGACGCATCGCGCGCCACGTCAACCTGTTTGCACGCGGATTCAAATTTGGATTTGAGCGGGGCGGAATCTTTTTGGGTGAGGTCACGCTGCACCACGTAATGCAGATAGCCGAGGGCCCCGCGCCCGCCGCGGCCCTGTTTCTTTTCCTTAATGTAAAGATTGTCGAGAAGAGAAAAGACGCGAAACGAGGTGACCTCCCGGGACAGGTGATCGGTCGCCACTCGTTCCACGTTGTGCGCTTCGTCCAGAACGAGGTAGGAGTAACTGGGAAGGATGCCGTTCTCCATAGCCATGTCGGTAAAGACGAGAGCGTGATTGGCCACTACGATGTTTGCCCGCATTGCTTCGCCGCGGGCCTTGTAGAGAAAGCAGCGGCATTGGTTGCGGCACGTACGCATGCATTCGCTTCCGCCGAGATTGAGCCGGCTCCAAATCTCGCGCCCCTTCTGATTGATGAATCCAGGACACTCGGTCACGTCCCCGGACTTCGTGCGCGCCGCCCAGACCGCGAGCGCAGCGATTGGCAGACGGTCTCGCACCAGCAGGTCGCTCTCTCCTCTGTTCAGAATGCTCATCAGGCGGCTGACGCAAAGATAGTTGTCTGCCCCTTTCACCCGCACTGTCTTGTAGTTCTTCTGCAAGACTTTCCTGAGCTCCGGCAGGTCCTTATCGCAAAGCTGATCCTGCAGCGATTTTGTGTTCGTGGAAATGACCACCCGCAGACCGTTCAGAATCGACCAGCCAATCGCGCAAGCAGAATATGCGAGCGACTTGCCCGTCCCGGTACCGGCCTCAATCAGCGCGTGGCGGCCTTCGTTAAATGCCTGGCAGATCCCATGAACCATCTCTACCTGCTGCTGCCGGTATTCAAAGCCTTCCTTGCGTTTGGCAAAGACGCCACTGGGTGAAAACATCCGTCCCATCCGCTGCGCTTCAAGCAGCGACAACTCTGGCGGGACCAGTTCTTCCTTCTTGTTGCGCAGTTCCTCCGCGTACTCGTTAAAGTTTTCGAAAAGCTCCTGATATTTGCCGGTCTCGCGAAGCATAGATTCCTTGAACATCCTTTCATCAAACCTGAGAAAAACTTCTGCGAGAGGCGTATCGACCGGACCGAGGAATTCCGCCACCGTGTGCACCACCGCGGGATGCAGCGCATCGATACCATCCATCAACGCGAGCCAGACCAGTCCGGCCACCCGTGCGTCGTCCGTTGCCCGATGAAAGTTCGCGTCCAGGCCGATGAATTCACACAGAGCTCGGAGGTCGTGCCGGGACCGTTCAGGCCAGACAATGCGGGAAAGCGCGAGAGTGTCGTACAGCCGCCGGCCCAGACTGCTCATCCCTTTCGCCTTGAGGAAAGCGGCCTCGAATTCAACGTTGTGGGCCACGACGATCTCCTCGTCACCGATGAACTCCTCCATCTCTTTCAGAGCTTCCTTCGGTGTCGGCTGCCCTGCGACGTCCTTGTTTGAAATGCCCGTAAGTCTGGAGATGTCCCGCGGGATCGCGCGGCCCGGATCGGCAAACCGGCTGAAGGATTCCGGTGACTCGCCTTCGCGAAAACGGACCGCGGCCACCTCGATGATCTCGTCCTCTTCAGGATTGAGACCGGTCGTCTCAAAATCTATGACGGTGAAGTTTTGGAACACGTATCTGGTGTTCGGCAGGTGGTGAATAATTCACAAATACACCATTCTGTTAATCATCGCTTCTGCACTGGTTTTGCTCATGAAATCGGCCAGTCGGCGGATCTTCTCACCAATTGAGTAGCGTTGGTCTGGAATGACCACGATTCCAAAATGTTGCACGCCAGCAACAAGTAATTGCGAATGAAGTCTCGCAAAATCCCCAATGTTGAAAGAGTAAATCACTCTCTCCAGTTCAATTGCCAACTGTAATTGTTCAACATCCGATGCTCCCAGGTTTCCTGCCTCTGAAGTAGTATGAACGTCATAGCCACGAGCCAGGAGGCCCTGGATTACAGCCCTCTCGCCTGCATCTTCATCGACGTAGAGCTGGATTACACTCATTACGCGCCGTTTTGAGTCTTCAGCCTGTCAAACTCCACATCGTCCTCAGCAAGTACGCCTTCGATTTCCTTACGATTCTCATGGAAGTAGGCCAGGGCCGTGTAAACCTGGCCGAGAGTCAGGTGCGGATAGGTTTGCGGAATATCTTCCGCGGTTTGGCCTTGCTTATAAAGTGTGGCAATTCGATGAACAGTGATACGTGAACCATCGATGCGTATTCGTCCGCCACAAGTATCTGGTGTACTGACCAGAATAGCGTCGAGCGTTGTAGGCATTACTGACCTCCATAAATTCGGTAGAACTGAGATGTTAGCAGTTTTTTGGAGACCCGCGAACTCAGTTCAATTGACCTCCACGCTCTCCAGCAGCATCGAGCCGGCAGACCTGTAATTGTAGATTCTGAAACCGAAGTGGGTCACCTTGCTGAGGTCCAGGGCTGGTATTGGGCGTTTCTTTGTCGAAGTCCTGTAGGAGCTTGTTCCCAGTGAAACGGTGTGGACGGTCTCCCAGGTGCCTTTGGTGACGGCGAAGGCTCGTCCGTAGAAGATGTCTCCTTCAGAAGTTTCGAGCAATGGATAAAGACTGACGGCGTGTTTGCCCTGATGAAAAGCACGGAAGGTTATCTGCGTCTTGCCGGACAGGCCCTTCACCGGATGCATGAAACGGGTGTAGCTGTATCTGGACTTCTTGGATGGCTGCCAGTCGACGGAAAGGAGAGAGTTCTTGCCATTGATTGTTTTTACGGGCTGCGCGGTTACTGCCGCGCCCTGGGTTTCCACGACGGCCTGCCATTCCCTGCTCTTTTCATAGCCGTCGGATGGGACCTCGGGCGGGATGGAAGTGGAGTAGTACGGGTAATGCGAGGTCCGGCTCCAGTTGCCTGCACCGTCGCGAGCCTTCACATGGAAGTACGAGAAGCCGGGCTTTTCGAGTACCGCGAATGTCTTTTGGATTTCACTGCCGTCGATTGAATCGTCCGGCTCGGTCGCAGGTTGTCTGTCCAGAGTGTAGCTGAATCCGGAGATGCCGGTGACGTCCCAGGTGCTCCACGAAAAGATCGGTGCCGGGCTGCCTGAGCCCTGGATGGCGATGTTGTCGAGATAGTAGGTCGTGCCCTTTGGGTTCGGGCTGCCGCGGCTCCAGTTTCCAAAGGAGAGCGAGCGAACGCTCCAGTAACTCACATCCGGATACGCGGCCTTGATGATCGCTTGCAGGTCGATGATTGCCCGGCGCCATTTGCCGTCCGCTATGATTCCTTCGGCCACGGCGATGTTTTCGTGGATATCTGATTCGCCTGTCAGGCCGATGATGTAGTTATGCTTGTCCGAGGCGTAAAGCTTTAGCATGAGGGTCAGCCCCGGTGGGAATCTGTAATCAAAAGTGAGGATGTGGTGCCGGTGCGAATAGAAGGATTTCGAGTGTGAGAGCGCAGATTTGTAGAGTGGCGCGTTGATAGTCACCTTGAGGCATCTGTCATTCCGCTCCGGGTCAAGATAAAGGCTGGGGTTCGAGCCTGACCATGAACCGTACGATGCTGAGAAATCAGAGTAACTGAGCATCTGCGCGCTGGGGCTGCTGACCGTCAGTGTAGATGGCCCGTTCTTGTCTCTGGAATAATCGATATTCCAGATCCACGTCCGTCCGGCGGATTGGTTGCCCACAAAATCGGAGAAGGGCTTGATTTCATAATTCATCGCAGTGCCATTCGGAATGGGCGCGACCATTGGAGCCTTTGCCTGGGCCCAGTTGTAACGCAGATCCCCCGACGCCAGCATGCGCGCATGGCTGGATTGCAGTGTGATCGGCTGGCCGTTCAGAGAGAGACCAAGATTCATCGGATTCACGCCGACGCCTTTATCTCTGAGCCGCACGGCGACGTACGAAGACGTCGATTTCGCGCCGTTTGCGGGGAGCGCCGATGCGATGTTCGGCGGCGTGTTATCTATGATGTATCTGTAATGCCGGGCAGGCCCCCAGTTGCCCGCGGCGTCCACCGCGCGGATGTGAAACCAGTTGTCGCCTTCCGGCAGATCTCTGAATGTCGCGGTGTTTTCGACGGTGGTGATCCTGGCGGAAGGCTCGTCCGATGGTGTCTGGCTCCATTTGTATGCGAAGCCCTTGACGCCGCCCAGATCAAGCGCGTTCCACGTCAGCGCCACTTCATTCTTCGTACTGATCGCCGGCGTCATAGTGACGTTATCTATGTGAAGTGACTCGCCGGCCAGGTTGGCGCGGTGTCCGTAATCCGCAAGTGACAGAACCTGGGCTTCGAAGTGCCTGTGGTTGAAAGACGATCCGAGGCGTTGGTTAAATGCCTCGCGAAGATTCATCTCGGCATGATGCCATTCACCGTCCATTTTCAGGCCGAAATCCAGGCCATAAACGGACGATCCCCCTTCCGGATCGGTAAACCTGATGTAGCGTCCCGACCCACTGGCCTGGGTGTAGAAATTCATCCGGAGCTTGCCTTCCGTGCGATAATCAAAGCTGAATATCGGGTAGGCGCCGAGGTTGTAGCTTTTGTTGAAAAAGACGCTGCTGACTGAGCTGCCAAAGGCCGGGTTGGTGAACTTGAGGCTTCGCGTCCCATCTGCTGCCGTAGACGAATCACGTTTCAGGATGGCGCCCTGTACGCTGTCGCTGGCCGTGATACCGCCAAGGTTCTCTTCAAAATCGAGATCGAGAAGCCGGCCGGCCAGGCGGACCCTCGAGGGAGGAGTTTTGTCGGCACTGGTCGCGAAAGTGTAGGTCCACTTGTAGGAGATCAGCTTCGACGCATCGTCTGCCTGCCGCGGCTTCTTCTTAATTGGTTTTGGGCGCCGAAACCAAAATGTGAGTTGTCTCTTATTTGGGTTAGGGTCAAGTGGAATCTCGGGAGCGTGTTTCAGGCTCCCTTCAAATTTCAATTCGAAGGGGACAGGCTGGTCGGGCTCGCACGTTTGTTCCAGGTGATTGAGGGTCAGCGTCAGGGCGCGCGTATAGGCATCATAGTTTGAGACCGGATCGCCCAGCGGGATCTGTTCACCTTTCATGAAAAGCTGCATCGTTTCAAGGATAGGAGCAGCCGTGGTCTCCTCTCGAAACTGCAACCGAATCGGCTCGCCTCCCCATGCCGCGTCAGGTTTGGGTGAGAGTTGCACGACCCTGGTCTGCATCTCGACACCTACTTGCCGATGGATGATCCCCGTCTTGGAGCCATCACATCGGATGCCCTGAACGTGCAGATACCAGTTGCCGTGCCCAAGCTTTTCGGTGGCACGAGCAATGTGCCGGGGCGGTCTGGCGTTTTCGAGCACGGGCTTAGTTGAGCGTGGCGTTTTCCCGGTCTTCTTGACATCCACCTTAATTTTGGTGGTCTCGGTCTGGACCTTGGAAGTCTTTACTTTCGCGCCGGGCTTGAGCGATTTTGTCACTGGATTCTTATCAATGGTCCAGACGAATTCCTTAATCGCATTTGGATCCTCCGGCTCGAACTCGAAACTCGCTGCTTCCGGCCCGGCAGAGGTCATGCGGAAATCATCGATGTGATAGACCAGTCCGGCCTGGTTGCCGCCCAGCCCGGCATTGAGATAGCCCTCGTGGAAGTTTCCAATCTTCATGCTGTGCACGATGTGATGGACCTCGCTTGGCATCGCTGCCCTGATCGAGCGTCCGAGAGGGAAAACAGCCCGATGCCATTCGCCGTCAGCGACCGCTTTAAAGTCGCCAAGTCTGGTCATGGCAATGCTGGATTCGTCGTGGCCGGTCAGACGGATGAAGAAAGTGCGATAGGGATGACCCTCCAGATCGAAATAGAGATTCACTTTGGCTGATTCAGGAATCCGATAATGAAAACTGAGCTCCTGCACTCGTGAGAGGTCACCGCGCAAAACTGGAATCACTGCCCCGAAATCGCCTCCCCCGTGCATGTTTTCGAAACGCAGGCTGTGTTTACCCTCGGCGCGGTTTGTGGCATCTACAGTGAGTAATGCGCTCTGATCCTTGTGAATCGGCTGCCAGCCCTGCAGCCCCTTTTCGAAATTACTGCGGTGATAAGGATGCGTCAGAGAGTGGATGAGAAACTCTGGCTCAGACGTCTTCAGTGGCGCAGACTTCTTCTTTCGTGGCTTGTGAACCAGCTCCAGCTTCTCATGGACGCATCGCTCGTACGCGATCTGTGTGCGTGCGACGACGATGCTGTTGTTCTGCGTCCAGACCGCGATGCGGCCGGCATCGATCGGTGAATCGTCCTCGAATTCAAGAACCTTCCTGTTATCGAAAAAGTATTCGATAAGCTTGCCGCGCCGGCGCAGCTTAAGGTGATACCACGCCCCGTGAATGGCGCGGCCGCCCGGATCCCAGACGATGGGAATGGCCCTTTCATCGGTCTGTTTAATGCGGACGCTCGGGATGAGCTGCTGGTCCGTCTCGGCGACCTTCTGGCGCTGGCGATACAGCCGTGAGTACTTTTCTGACCAATCCGGATCCCATTCCGTAACGACCATGGTGTAACCGCTGAAGACATCGCGACCATCCGCGCAGAACGAAAAATTGATGTCGCCCACCCGCGGGTAGTTGTACCACTGATGAAAGCCCTGGAGGAGCTCGCCGTGCCGCATGCGCATGCCCGCGTATGCCTCGATGGTGAAATCCCCCGTAAAGCGGTGCTTGTTCCAGAAGGAGGCCAGGCCCGTGCTGCGGCCGTTCATGTGTGACCAGCGCGGGTCGCATGCGAACCGATTGGTGACCTCCCATGTGCCGATGCGAGACCAGTCAATCGCAGCATTCTCGAAGAGATAATCCTGCACGTGATCTCTGCGCACTTCCACCGAAGAAAAATCGAACGACATGGGTGCCAGGATGCCCAACAGAATTCCCGATGGCAGTGTGTCGTGACGGAAATCCGCTCTCTCCTCGTTGTGCCGTATCCAGGTGCAATAGCCGCTGGAAAAAACTTCGACATGTGCTGCATCACTGCCGGGAATGACAAAGCTCTTCCCGACCTTCCCTTTATCGAGGATGCTGACCTCAAATGACTCCTTGTCTTTTCGCGCAATGCGAACCCCGCGGCCAGACTGGTCGTCTGCCGATTTAGAGCCCCAGAACCAGGTGCTTTCCTGAATGGGTATCGACAGGTGTACCGCCCCGTAACAATCACCTCTGTAAAGCCAGGTGGCGGGCTGGTTACTGTCGTCGGGGATCTTTGCTGGACGCCATGCCCACTTAGGCGAGGCCCACCCCTGCATGTATGGGTCGTCCACAAAAATGTCGCGAGAGACATTCTGCGACCAGTCGCGACGAGCCTTGCCGTTGATCACTATGTTGCTGAAAACCGCACCCTCATCGGCGTAAAGAAAGAGGCGGCCCATGGTGGGGCCTTTCACATCGTAAAGGTGGCTGACTTTGACTCCGTTCACAAAGAAACCCGATTGACCTGGATTGAAGTCCAGGGCCAAGTGCAGACGTTTGCCTGCCTGAATCGGAAAACTCACATCAGGATGAGGCATCCAATTTGAAAATGTCTGGAGCTCAAATCTTCCTTCCGAGGTCACGCAGTAGCTGGTACGGCCAACGGAATCGTCACCTGAAGATGCGAATCGGTGTACGCTTCGAATGAACCTGTCAGGCCCGGGAAGATTGATCCCTTTTAAATGGTCGCGGCCGTCGCGCAAAAAGATCCCAAGCCCTGCCGCCCTGCCATTCGAAATGTCGAGATCCGCTTCGAATCTCAAACCTGTCAGATCAGAATTCCACAGGTCGAACAGGCCCGGTTTGCTGGCCTGCTCTTTTGCGTTCTTTCGCACGTGTCCACGACGGCACTCGAGAGTCAGGCCCTTCTTGCCTTCGACGACCTTCCACTGGCCCAACGCTGCCGTCCCGAGTTTTCTGACGTCCTCTTTCCGATTCAGATAGATCGCGGTATCGGAACGGACCACCGCGTCATCAAAGACAGTGCCAGCGCCTTCTGAATACAGGCCGATCTTCCCGCCAGAACAGCCGCGGTCGTAGAAGTCAAAAACAAGGGTGTCATCCATGCTGGCGCGAATCCGCCCACCGACCGCGCTGACGCGAAGCCGATACCAGTCGCCTGTGCGGCCGAGAAAGTGTCTTTCATCGAGGATGTCCGTTTCACCGTTCTGGACTCGCAACAACTGAAGAGTTCCGGCGTGCTTCTTGGGGTATTGAAGGTGAGCCCTGAAAAGGAAGTAGTCCTTTGCACAGCGCCATCCAACAACAACTCCAAACCAGCCGCCTTCAGTTTTGGATGAAACTTCCGTCGAGTAATCACTCCAGAACCTGTAACCCGCCGTAATGATGGAGGGCTCCTCTCCTGCCGAAGATAGAGAAAACGGATTCGGGCTGCGCTGAGAGTCCGGGGCCTTCCCGCTGCTGATTTTCAGACCGGTTGATCGCACCTTTGCATCAATGGACTGAATCTTCCAGAGGCCGGAATCCGGTTTCCAGAGGCCGAGATCTTCCGCGGTCTCGGCCGTCTTCATGAAATCATCGCTGAGGATGATTGGCTCGAGCGGCTGCACGCGAAGTCGTGTGATGTCCAGATCGTCCTGCGCCCTCACGTAGACCTTGCCGCCGGCAGAGGCCGGCACGAAATCTTGTCGCGGAGCGCCAAGACCACGTTGTTGTTCGAGATCTTGTCGCGGAGCGCCAAGACCACGTTGTTGTTCGAGGATGCGCAACGCGATGGCATGGTTAACAACGACGGTAATCCACGTCGTGTGCCGCCGGATTTCGATTAACTGGTGTGGCTGTTTTGAATCACCATGCAGGAAGCGCCCTCTGCCTTGCCAGGTCTTTTCAACTTCGTCGTCCCGGCATCTCTCAAGAATCGCTTTGGTCTTTGTCAGTTTCAGGCGGTAGTAGTCGGAGTTGCCATGAAGGCCGAACAGGAAAACGAGCTCTCTGAATTTCTTATTTCGTTTATGGCTGGCTGTAATTTCTACCGAGTATTCCCGGGCTGAGACAGTTTGAAGAAGTTCGAATGAAACTTTTCCTTTTCTGAGTTCTTCAGCGTTTGTGGGCGTGCAGAGGTCCGTGAAGAGGAACAGAAGAGTGACTGGTTTCAAAACCCGCATGCCGATTTTCTGGTTAACGATTTCGTGGGGATTAGCTCTTACACTCAGCGAGAGGAACTCGCAAACTCTGACCGAGACGGCCCACCAATTGTCTTACTGCTTCTTCGCATCGTTCAGAACAAAACAGAAAACACTCTGTCTGCGATGAAAGGGGGTTTCGTCAGGCGGTTCGGCATCTCCTGCGATGAAGCCTCCCCAGTCGGCTGCCTTGGCCCCCCAATGTCCAATCTTCACCTGTCTGACAGCCTCGTCCCTCGGATCCCGGATGGCCTGTCCCTGAAACGAGAGAACCGGGCTGCTGAGGGACATGCCATCCCCGGGCTCGGCAAAGCGGAAAGAAAGCGTGTTGGCTTTCCTGAGGCTGGAGGCGGGAATCTGAAACGAATACTTCTTTTGCGAGTTGGGCTGAAGAACCCCGTGGACTTTGTGGTTGAAGAGAACGTCCACCTTGCCGGAGGGGGCTCTGGGAGTGGTCCAGCCGTTGGCCGGGCTCACGGTAAAGGTCAGAACAGCATCAGTCTTGAATGCAGCGGATGCGCGGCCGTTGACAGCGACGAAGACCCGCGATCGCACTTCGCCGCTGGCCGTGCTCCTCACGCTGAAGCTCACAAGCCCGTCTGGCAGAGAGGTCGAGTCCACCGTTGCCGAATAGAGGGACCGATAGAATGGCCGTCCCGACTCTCGCATTGCCAGCCAGCTTTTGCCGTCCAGTGAGTACTCCAGCTCTTCATCGCGTCTGGGCTGCACCAGGTGAGCCCGGACCTCGACGCGGCCATTCAACACCGCGCCCACGCGGTGCGATACCACCGATACGCGCTGTCCCAATCCTTTGTAGAAGTAGTCGAGCTTCTCACCCGTGGCGCGGTAGATCATGTACCCCTGCGGCGAAAGATCGGGGCATAGCTGTTTCGCTTTGGGATTCCACCAGCAGCCGGACAGGGCCCCGCCCGTGCGATACGGGACAGGCCGTGTTTTATGAGAAACGACGTGGATGTCTCCGGTCAGTTGAAGTCGCACGTCATACTGTTTGGCCATATCAAGAAAGCCAGGGCAGTGTTTTGTCAGATCGGACTCCGCGGTTGTAACGACGAACGAGCCGGGCGTCCGGTGAGCCATGTCCTGCCTCATCCACTTGGTATGCATCGGCTGGACTTCGTTCGAGGGGTACTCCAGGTTCTTGCCGTTGACGTTGATCTGCCGTTTGCCAAGGTGATATCCAAAATCCACTGACACGAAGTGGATCTTTCCATACTCAAACGAGAAGAAATGAGGGCCGAGGTACTCCCAGAACATCGGCTTTGCGCAGCGGTGGTCTCCACGGGGAAACTCCTCGAGCCGGTAGGAGGAGTCCGTGTGGTCTCCGGCGACGTTGTAACAGGGCATGGTCAGATGATTCATGATGCCCACGTAGTTGCGAAAAGAGGCGTGCCCACT